>VOFG01003515.1_pt1 | contig 44315 bp, 54 predicted proteins | sample 5384171 | NCBI WGS metagenome assembly VOFG01 (sample SAMN12384726, study PRJNA508395) | human gut metagenome | isolation source: healthy gut F | host: Homo sapiens
TCCCGGTAACTGTGATACCATTTTGTATCTCGGCGGCAACGAGTCCAGTACGCACAAATATGTGTCCGAAATGCTCGGCAAGGCCACAATTGATACCAAGACGCACGGACAGACGAAGGGTAAATCCGGCTCTTACTCGACCAACTTCCAGATGTCCGGGCGCGAGTTGCTGACACCGGACGAGGTGCGAAAGCTGGACAACCGCTATGCGCTGCTGTTCATCCGCGGCGCAAGTCCGGTCATGGATGAAAAGTATGATCTCATGCACCATCCAGCGATCTCACACAGTTGCCTCGGCGGCGCAGCGCCCTACATTCATCATGGAACCAAACCGGCCGTTTACATTGGCCGTCCGCTGCTTCGAGTGGGCGGTACCGAAGCAATCCATCCATTGAAGGAGGAATTTCATTGAAGAAAACGTTTGAATCCAAAGCCAAACGGCTCTATTCCATCTTCGCCAGCGTGTTTTTCATGCTGGCGGTTTTTGTTGTCCCGGCGTTCGCGGCGGACGGTGATCCGCTTGCCGTTGTCAATAACCTGAGCGATTTTATCTTTTCTCTGATTCGCGCGGTCGGCCTGATTTTGCTTGGCTTCGGCATTTTGCAGGTCGGTTTGTCGCTCAAATCGCACGATCCGTCGCAGCGCGCGAACGGCATCCTGACTGTCGCAGGCGGTATCGTCATTACGTTCACCAAGGAGATCCTGACGCTGATCACCGGCTGATAAGAATATGGGAGAGCGTGAGAAAGCTCTCCCCGATACAACTGGAGGTGATACCATCTCAAGTGGAAACTGGATCATAGATAACCTCAATTCCTCGCTGGAAACATGGAATGATAAACTATCTGAGATCTGGACACTGCTGACCACCAGTCCGGAGAATTTCAAGGGCGGCGGGATCTGGAATGTGATCGTGGGCATCAATGACGCGCTGAAGGCAATCGCATATGCGCTTCTGGTGCTGTTCTTTGTGATCGGCGTGATGAAAACCTGCGGCAGCTTTACGGAGCTGAAACGCCCGGAGGTGGCATTCAAATGCTTTATTCGTTTTGTACTGGCGCAGGCAGCCGTCACCTATGGCATGGAGTTAATGACGGCGCTGTTCTCGATTGCGCAGGGCACGATCCAGACGATCATGGGCGCGTCCGGTCTTTCGGCAATGGAAGCATCCACGCTGCCAGCGGAGATTGCGTCGACGATTGAAGATGTTGGCCTGCTGGAGAGCATTCCGCTCTGGGCGGTGACGCTCTTAGGCTCTCTGTTCATCTGGGTGCTGTCGCTCGTCATGATTCTGACCGTCTACGGCCGCTTTTTTAAGCTCTATATGGCGACGGCGATTGCGCCGATCCCGCTGTCGAGCTTCGCAGGACAGCCCTCCAGCAGTATCGGTATGGCGTTCATCAAGAGCTACGCCGCCATCTGCTTGGAGGGCTGTGTTATTTTGCTTGCCTGCATTATCTTTTCACAATTCGCGTCCAGCCCGCCCGTCGTAACGGAAGGCCTTGCCCCGGCAACGGTCGTCTGGAACTACATTGGCGAGTTGGTGTTTAATATGCTGGTACTCGTCGGCTCCATTAAAATGTCCGACCGGATCATCCGAGAACTGATGGGACTTGGATAAGAAACCTCCATCCGTAGCTGGATGGAGGTTGTGAGCTATTCAGCTAAAATTCTCGTAATCTTTTGCTGCAAATCCGGGAAGTCTGTCACAGCCGTTTCGTAAACGTCTTCCATGCGCAGCGTTTGATATTTGTGCGCGGCAATATCCCGGAATCCGGCGATTTCTTTCCATGCTACCTCTGGATGCGACAGGCGGCATTCCTCCGTCAGATTCTTTACTAGCTCACCGACGTTGATTACCGTCATGCAGACAGCGCGCTTGAGCATCTCATTATCAAGAAACTCTGTCAGGGAACACCCCTTCATCATACCGGCGGCAATGTTCACCTCGGACAAAACCTTTTGAAGAATAATTCCGTCTCTACGATTCATACAACGCTACCTTTCTGTCGATCACGATCATGCTGTCTGAGGGCAGCGGACCGTGAATCACATCAACGTCCGTTTTCAGAATATCCTCCAGTCGGTACTTGATCGCGCTCAGTGTGAGCAGAGAAATGCGCGGGGATTTGAATTCCAGCAGAAGATCCACGTCGCTGTCTGGGCGGTTCGTGCCATTGGCATAGGAACCGAACAGTTCTGCTTTCTTGATCGGGTATTCCTGCGCAGCGAGTTGCACACCGTCTTTGATTTTTTGAATATCCAGCATGGCACAAACTCCCTTCTTAATTCTACTTCCATTATACCCAATTTGCAGATAATTTCAAGTAAAAGACGTTATCGGATAATACTGTGGACTTTCCGCACCAGCGACACGGCCCACGAAATCAGCCCCAGGACAATGAGTGCATACCAGATCCCATTCGCCAGTGCATAGTGGCTGTAATACCAGCCGGAAAACAGCGTCGGCACGATCAGCGCATACAAAAGCGGCAGACCAAGGTGCAGCAGCGATGCGGTATGAAATAATACGGACAGAAGCAAACAGCCAGCCCCAAATACGATCATCAACATGGCATGACCTCCTTTAGAGAATTTGTGCCATGTTAGCTTGGAACAAGGAAAAATGCAAGGGTCAATCCAAAGAAACTTAGAAATTGGAGGGATTCATCATCGAAGTTAAAATCAACAAAGAAATCCAGCGGTATCAGGAGAGCATCCTGTTCGGCTTATCCCTGCGGCAGATGGTATTCGCGCTGCTTGCCATCGGCGTGGCGGTCGGCGCGTATTTTGGCTTGAAGCCGCTTATCGGCGCGGCAGAGGTCGGCTGGGTGTGCATGCTGGCAGCGTTCCCGTTTGCCATGTGCGGCTTTTTTACCTACAACGGCATGCCAGCCGAGCGCTTCCTGCTGGCGGTCATCCGTTCCGAGATCCTCTGTCCGCGCACTCTTTCGTATCATCCGCAGAATCTGTATGCAGAATTGCTGCTGGATTCCAATTCCATGCGGGAGGTGCTGACACTTGATTAAAACGCTCAACAACACCATCAAGCAGGATCGAACGGCATATAAAATCCCGCGCAGCGTACAGGATGTCATTCCCATCCAGCGGATCTTCGCGGATGGGATTTTTCAGTTCGGCACGAAATATTCCAGAACGCTGCGCTTCTCAGACATCAACTATGCCATCGCGTCCAAAGAGGACAAGACCGCCATGTTCCTTGGCTACAGCGAACTGCTGAACGCGTTGGACAGCGGCTCGACCACCAAGCTCACGATCTGCAACAAGCAGGTCAACCGACAGGCGTTTGAAGATACCGTCCTGCTCCCGCAGCGCGGCGACAGCCTCGACGGATTCGTGGACGAGTTCAACGGAATGCTGGAAGGCAAAATCTCCGGCAGCTCCGCCAGCGTAGAACAGGAGCGGTTCATCACGGTTTCCGTTCACAAAAAGAATGTAGACGAAGCGCGCACATTCTTCTCCCGTGTAACAGGCGAAGTGTCCTCCAAACTCTCGCGGCTCAATTCTTCCTCCAACGAGCTGGACACCGCCGAGCGGTTGGATGTGCTGCGCGGCTTCTTTAGACCAGAAGAAGCGGCACTGCCGTTCGACCTGCAATCTGCCATGAAGCGCGGGCATAATCTCAAGGACACGATCTGCCCGGACAGTCTGGAATTTCATCGGGACTACTTCAAAATGGGCAATCAGTACGGTCGCGTCCTGTTTCTCAAGGACTACGCCAGTTACATCAAGGACAGCATGATTCTGGAGCTGACCGACCTCAACCGGCGCATGATGCTCTCCATTGACATGATCCCCGTGCCGACGGACGAAGCGGTGCGCGAGGTGGAGAATAAACTGCTCGGCGTGGAAACGAACGTCACCAACTGGCAGCGGCGGCAGAACAGCAACCAGAACTTCTCCGCTGTCGTTCCTTACGATCTGGAACAGCAGCGCAAGGAAACCCGCGAGATGCTGGACGACCTCACGACCCGCGACCAGCGAATGCTGTTCGCCGTGGTTACGCTCGTGCATCTGGCAGACAGCAAGGAAGAACTGGACAGCGACACCGAAACGCTCCAATCCATTGCGCGCAAGCACCTGTGCCAACTTGCAAAGCTGATCTTTCAGCAGCAGGACGGGTTAATTACTGCGCTGCCGCTCGGCCTGCGGCGTATCGATGCACTGCGGACGCTGACCACAGAAGCCCTCGCCGTGCTCATGCCGTTCAAGGCGCAGGAGATTCGACACCGGCACGGCATCTACTACGGGCAGAACGCGATCTCCAAAAATCTCATTCTGGCAGACCGAAAAGAGCTGCTCAACGGCAACGGCTTTATTCTCGGCGTCTCCGGCTCCGGTAAATCCTTTGCAGCCAAGCGCGAGATCACGGAAATCGCGCTGTCCACGAATGACGACATTATCATCATTGACCCCGAAGCCGAGTACCGACCGCTGGTCGAAGGCTTGGGCGGCGAGGTCATTGAAATCTCCGCGACCTCGCCCAATCATATCAATGCTCTTGATATGGAGTCTGGCTACAACGACGGCGACAATCCAGTTGTGCTGAAATCCGAATTCTTATTGTCCCTCTGCGAGCAGCTCGTGGGCGCAGGCAAGCTGTCTGCCAAGGAGAAATCCATCATTGACAGGTGTACTGCCCAGGTCTACCGCGAGTTCATCCGAAACGGCTATCTCGGCGTTGTGCCGACATTACAAGACTTCCACGCTGCGCTCCTGGAGCAGCCGGAATCGGAATCGCGGGACGTTGCGCTGGCGTTGGAACTGTTCACGGAGGGCAGCCTCAACACGTTTGCCAAGTACACGAACGTGGATACCAATTCCCGCATTCTCTGCTACGACATCCGCGACCTCGGCAAGCAGCTTTTGCCGGTCGGCATGCTCGTTGTACTGGACAGCGTGTTCAACCGCATCATCCGAAACCGCAAGCTTGGCAAGAATACATGGTTATATATTGACGAAATATATTTGCTGTTCCAACATGAGTACAGCGCAAATTTCCTGTTCACCCTCTGGAAACGAATGCGCAAATATGGGGCCTGCGGAACGGGGCTGACGCAGAACGTCGATGATCTGCTGCAATCCCATACTGCCCGAACGATGCTGGCGAACAGCGAGTTTTTGCTCATGCTCAATCAGGCGAGTACGGACCGAATCGAGCTGGCGCGGCTGCTCAATATTTCGGACAATCAGCTTTCCTACATTTCAGGTGTAGATTTTGGACACGGGCTTCTCAAGTGCGGCAGCACCATCGTGCCTTTTGTGGATCATTTTCCGAAAAACGGTAGGCTGTATCAGCTGATGACCACAAAAATGTCTGAACGGGTGGAGCAGGCGTCGTAATGCGGGAGGTAAAAGAAAAATCGTCGCTGAAAGCGAGAGCCGTCGAAACCCTCAAATCCGCGCCGCAGGCAGCGTTCCGCCGCGGCACAGATGCTTCCTTTCAGCAGCTTCGGCAGGAGCTGCGTGAGGCAGCGCAGGACGGTCAGCCGGAAGATCGCTACGAGAGCGGCAAGATCACAGACACCGCCGACCATGCCGTGCAGGAAGCCCGCCATCTGGCAGAAAAGGCAGCCCACAGGCTGCCGAAAACAAAATCCGAACCGCAGCGGGAAGCCAGGACAGAATCCAATCCACAACACGAGCAGTCCCGACAGCCCCAGCAGCCTACTGTGGCACCGAAAGAATATCCGCCTGCGTCTGCGCGACCGAGCTACCCGCCACAGAGCCAGCCGCAGGTAAGTCGGTCTGTGCACGAATCGGCTTCTCCGATCAGGGAGAAGCCGGTTCCTCCTGCAAACGCCCAACAGCCCAAAACGCGAGTATATACGCCGGATGCGAAAGCGCCAGCGTCCCCGTCTCAGTATCCAACTCCGAGGATTCATGAAAACGCAACGGCTGTTTCTGCGGAAACAATGCCATCGACAATGGAACATTCTGTGCGTGAATCGGCTTCGTCAATCAAGGAGAAAACGATTCCTCCTACAAATCCCCCGCAGCCTAAAATGCGGGAGCATACACCGACTGCTGATGCATCTGTGCAACAGTCCCGGCATCCAGCTTCGGAGATACACGAAAAGCCGCAGGCTGTTCACCACGCGCAGGTAAACCGATCCGTGCGCGAACTGGAAACATCAGTAAGGAAAAGCCTGCTGGGAAAGCAAGACCGGCAGAACAACGGTCGCTTGGACAATCTCCTGCCAGCACGGAACCGTCTGCACCTGCGACGACCCCGACGGTGCAGCCATCAGCACGGACTCTGCCAAGAGAAAAACCGATTGTTTCCTCTCCGCGAGAACCGCTTGCCACGCCAAAACCGGATACCACACAGTTCGCGCTTCCTGCAATCAAGACGAAAGAGTACATCCGAAAGAAACGGAAAAAGCAGAAGCTTTTCAAAGAAGAAACAAGCAGTATCGAAAATGCAGCCGCAGATTCCGAAACATTTTCGCCAGTCATCCGTACACGGGAAACTGTTCGTGAACAGCAAAAACTCCACGTTTCCCATAGTACGGAGCCGGAGCAGTCAGCCCTGCCGCAGATTCGAACGCGGCAGCCACAGGCAGTTTCCATGCACGCCAATACAGAATCCGCGACGCCGGATACCCCGCAGACACTGCTGCCGGATATCAAGAGCAAGCAGAAATACATTGCGGCGCAGCAGCCAACACAGGTAACGCCTGTGCAGGCAAACCCACAGCAGGCCGCGAGAGAAATGATTCAAGGTGATATAAAATTATGTAAACCGCTGTTTGCAAATGAAACTGCCCCTCTGCCAACGGGCAAAAATGCCGCTCCTGCAAAACCTGTGCGTGTTCAGAAGCAGGTGCGTCCGGCTGTTGTGAGAAAGCAAAAGATCAAAACAGCCCCGAAAGCGAAAATCAAGTCCGCCACATCTGCGGGAAAAGCCTTGCCATGCAAAGCGTCGGCGGCTGCTCCCAAGCAGGCCGCAACTGTCATCCGCAAAGGGCAGGTGCTTCGGGATACAGCGATCAAAGCGGCGAAAGCTGCGAAAGAAGCTGGGAAGAAAGTCCTTCGGGCAATCGTGGCAGCGGCAGAAAAGTTGGTCGCAGCGATTGGTGCAGGCGGTGCGGCGGCAGTTTCCGTTGTTGTGGTGATCCTGCTGGTGGGGATGTTGTTCGCTTCGCCGCTTGGAATCCTGTTCGCCGGAGAGGATACCGGAACGGAGATCAAGATCCCGGACGCGGTTGCGACGCTGAACGGCGAGTTTACCGACGAAATCTACCGCATCATGGAGGACCATCCATACGACGCGTTGGATATGCAGGAGGGCATGGAATCGACCATGCTGCAAAACTGGCGGAATGTGCTGGCTGTGTACGCGGTCAAGGTCTCGACCGACGAAGAACACGGCTTGGACGTTATGACAATGGACGAAGAAAAACTCCAGCTCCTGCGGGAAATTTTTTTCGATGCCAACAAGTTGGAATACGAATTGACGACCAGAACCGTAGACGGCGAGCAGATCACAACACTGCACATCTCCGCACAGATCAAGGATGCCATGCAGATGGCAGATGAATACAGCTTCACTGCCCAGCAGCGGGAGATGCTCGAAGAATTGCTGAAGCCGGACTACGACGACATTTTCCTTTCCCTGATCGGTAATTATCAACCGGGCGGTACGCCCATCGGCCCCGTCGACATTTCGGACATTCAAGGCACGCTGCCGGATGATCTTGACCCGCTGCGAGAATCCATTGTCCTGACGGCGTATCAGCTTCTCGGAAAGGTGACGTATTTCTGGGGCGGCAAAAGTCTCGTTCTCGGCTGGGACAGCCGCTGGGGAACGCCGACGACAGTTACCGCACCGGGCAGCGGTTCGACCGGCAAGGTGCTGCCGTTCGGATTGGACTGCTCTGGTTTCGTAGACTGGACGTTCTATAACGCCACGAACGGTGCATACCTGCCCGGACGCGGCGGTGGTGCAGCCTCGCAGCATGGCTACTGCACCAACATTGCATGGTCAGACGCACTGCCCGGCGATCTCGTCTTTTACGCGGACGACAGCCACGTCGGGATCGTCTGTGGCTACGACAGCGTGGGCAATATCCTCGTCATCCACTGCTCCGGCGGGCAGAATGGCGTGGTCGTGACCGGGCGCGAGGGCTTTGCCGTCGCAGCCAGACCGGATTTGTTTACGGATTAGTCGACTTTGCTTCGTTTGTGCGGCATTCTTTGTTGGCTCTGGTGAATAGCTTTCTTTCCTTTTTCCTGCGATACTTGGCGTACCAAAGCGAAAGGAGATTGCAATGGAAACAAGAAAAAACCTATGCGCCATGCTGCCGGTCGCACTCCATACCAGAGTCCGGCAGGAGCAGGAAAAAGCCGGGATGACCCTCGGTGAGTATGTGGAAGCCATGATCACGGAATATTACGACTGGAAGGACGGAAGAATCATGACCGGAGAAATGAGAACCTTAGCCGCGCAGATCCCCGCAGAGCTCTTTGACCGCCTCGACCGCTACCTCAAGGAGCGCGGCATCAAGAAGAAGGACTTCTTATCGGAGGAACTCATTTTTCAGCGGTAAAACTTTCCTGCAAAAGCACCACATTGCAGTCATTCCTAACCTTTTTCGCAAAAAACGGTTTCTTTCTGAACCTATATCCTCATTCTTGTCTAATATGTCAAAAATCAGCGCATCCGGCTGGCTATTCTGTTCCCTCTCGCAATCATCCCCGCATCCTCTCGCCACGCCTGCTCCCAATCCCCTTCGGTCTGTCTGTCCCGCGCCTGTCCTGCTCCCTCGCATCCCCTTTGCTCAACCCTCTCCGCATCCATTTCACGATCTGTTCCCATGTCTCCCTTGCAGCAAAAGCAGCGCATCCATCAGGATGCGCTGCTTTTGCAAGTTCCCTCTTGACAAATCGGGAAAGTTATGGTATTTTGTTATCAGTAATAATAATCATTATTGTTTTTGGAGGATTCAATCATGAAATACGAATGTCCCTGCGGCTACGTCTATGATCCGGCCGTCGGCGATCCCGAGAATGGCATTGCCCCCGGCACACCGTTTGAAGAAATCCCGGAGGATTGGGTTTGCCCTGACTGCGGTCTGGACAAGTCCGCATTTACAGAGGTCTGATTGGCCATGGAATACAAAGAGAACGTAGAGCTTTGCCACTGCAAGCACGTCACGCTCGCGGATATTGACCGCGCACTTGCGCAGACGAACCGCTTTTCCGACGTCGAGCGCGAATTTCAAGAAGTACAAAAAATCACAAGCTGTTCCACCGGCTGCGGCGGCTGCCATGATAAGATCATGGGCGTCATCTCCGGTCTGATGAGCGGCTAAGAAAAGGAGATCAACTATTATGAAAATTCGAATCAATCAGGATATTGTTGAGTTCACCCCGGAGAATCCCGCAGAAAAAACAGAGCTGGAGGCGCTCTGGATCAAGATGGCCAACTGTATCGGCAAGACGAAGCGTCTTGAACCAATGGGCACCTACATTCCCAGTGAGGACAAAACCGCAATGTTCCACATTGAAGGTCTTTCCAAAGAGGAACTTGGCGCAATTCCTACCGTTCGTGCGCCGTATGACACGGATGTTTACTGTCAGACGTGCAACAAGACCGTTCACGTCAAAAAAGGCGAGGTCATCCCCTTCTGCTGCGGCCGGCTCATGGAGATTCTCGACTGACTATGCGTTTCCCGGGCCGTTCCCATTTTGTGCCCGAACAGGCAGCCAGCATTTCGCTGGCTGTCATTTTTTGTCGGCTGTTTGTCGAGATATTTTGGTTGACACCCTCCCCCATATTTCGCTATCCGTAGTTACATTCTCACCTCGATGCATTTTGTTGATGGTATGGACAGCTGTGAGGAAATGATGATTCAGGACTGGCCGGGCGCTCTTTACAAGAAAGATGACACGGCATTTCTCTGTTGGACTTATTCTCCGGAAGTCACTTATGTTCTCGAATACACTCCAAGCAAAATTGATGATTCCGAAATCATCAAGATGGCTGAAAGTGCAGAACCTGTAAAATAAAAACCACAGTCTACACTTCAAATCGGAGCGTGACTGTGGCTTTTTATTTATGCGCGGGCATGATTTTTCTATCATTCCTTCTTGGAAAAATGTGATTTTATCACGGAGAGCGCCTCCGAAACAGGTTATACTACAAATACAAAACACAAGGAGGTATTCTTATGAGACTGAAAGATAAAGTTGCAATCATCACCGGAGGCAGCCGTGGCATTGGCTACGCTACCGCAGACAAATTTTTGAAGGAAGGTGCTACGGTAATCCTGACCGCAAGCTCACAAGGTTCTGCTGACAAAGCGGTTGCGCAGCTGAAAGAAAAGTACCCTGATGCAACAGTTGCGGGAATCAGTCCTAACCTGTCCAATTTGGAATCTGTCCGCAATGCGTTCCGAGAAGCTGCCTCAAAATACGGTTGCATTGATATTCTGGTGAACAATGCCGGTGTATCCGAAAGCACTCCCTTTACCGAGTATACGGAGGAAACCTTTGATAAGGTTATGGATCTGAATGTAAAAGGCGTGTTCAATGCTACAAGAGCCGCCAGTGAGTGCATGATTGCAAAAGGTCAAGGTGTTATTCTCTCCACCTCCTCAATGGTCAGCATTTACGGCCAGCCCAGTGGCTTTGCTTATCCCGCATCCAAATTTGCTGTCAATGGCCTGACGGTTTCCCTTGCCCGAGAATTGGGTCCGAAGGGTATTCGAGTGAATGCAGTCGCTCCCGGTATTACCCTGACCGATATGATGAAGGCTGTTCCCAAGGAAGTAATTGATCCGCTCATCAAGCAGATCCCTCTGCGCCGCTTGGGTCAGCCGGAGGATATTGCCAATGCATTGTTGTTCCTGGCATCTGACGAAGCATCCTATATCACGGGCGTTGTGCTCAGTGTAGACGGAATGGCAAGAACATAAAAGAGGAAACAGGGCAGCTGGAAACGGCTGCCCTATCTTCAAAATATGGAGGTATACACATGAAAAGAATCATTCCCATTTTCATGACTTTACTGCTTCTCTCTGGTTGTGCAACGCAATCCGCTGAAAAAACCTATCGACAGATTACTATGGATGAAGCTATTACGATGATGGATGAGGAAACCGGATACATCATCCTCGATGTTCGTACTGCTCAGGAATATAGCGAAAAGCATATTCCCGGTGCTATCAATATTGCCAACGAATCCATTGGCACAGAGGATATCTCTGAACTGCCGGATAAAGATCAGCTGATTCTGGTATACTGCCGCAGCGGTAATCGGAGTAAGCAGGCATCTGAAAAACTGGTGAAACTGGGCTACACCAATATCATTGAGATCGGCGGAATTAATAGTTGGCCCGGTGAAACAGTCAACGGCGATAAGTGATAAAATCACAGAACAAGGAACGACTGCTGGATATAATAAAGCCATAAAAAAGAAAACAGGAGGACTTAAATATGTCTGCTATCAGTGTTAATAAAAACAATTTCAATCAAGAGGTTTTGAACTCGGACAAGCCCGTCCTGATGGATTTCTGGGCTCCCTGGTGTGGTCCTTGCCGCATGGTAGTTCCTCTGGTAGAGGAGATTGCCAAGGAGCGCTCCGATATCAAGGTTGTTAAAATTAATGTGGATGAGGAACAGGAACTGGCTATGCAGTTCGGTGTGATGAGCATACCCACTCTGGTGGTTATGAAGAACGGAAAGATTGTCAATCAAGTCACCGGTGCCAGACCTAAGGCTCAGATTCTCGCCATGCTGTAAGGAGGTGCAAAGATGAGATTCTTCGATTTCCTGAAAGGCCCTGACATCAATCAGGGTGTCAAAGAATATAGCACTACGGCTGGCGCAGTCCTGCTGGATGTTCGCACCCCCGACGAATACCGGCAGGGGCATATCCCTGGCAGTAAAAATGTTCCTTTGCAGTCCATTAGCAAAGTGGCTGGCATGATTGACAATAAATCTACCCCCATTTTTGTTCATTGTCTCAGCGGTGCAAGAAGCCGTCAGGCAGCTGCTATTTTGAAGCAGATGGGTTATACCAACGTGAAAAACATAGGCGGAATTTCCGCTTATGCGGGAAAGGTGGAACGATAACATGAAAGTTGTCATTGTGGGCGGTGTGGCAGGCGGTGCTACCGCTGCCGCCCGTATTCGCAGACTGAATGAGCAGGCAGAAATCGTAGTTTTTGAGCGCTCGGGGTATATCTCCTATGCCAACTGTGGTCTGCCATACTATATCGGTGATGTGATTACCGAGCAAAGCCAAAAGCAGCTTATGATGCCATTTGATTCGGATATGGCAGCATTCATTCACGCAGAAGTCCGAAAGCATGGCATTCATCTGGCGTTGGGGCATAAGGTGGAAGGCTTCACCGAAAAAGACGGCGGTGTAGATGTTCTGCTCTCGGACGGCACATCCCTACACGGAGATATGGCGGTACTTGCCATCGGTGTAACGCCGGACACCCATCTTGCAAAAGAAGCCGGACTGGAACTTGGTGTTAGGGGCAGCATTGTGGTCAATGACCGTATGGAAACCTCTGTTCCAGATATTTACGCCGCAGGAGATGCTGTTCAGGTCAAGCATTTTGTTACTGATGAAGATACCCTCATCTCCCTTGCAGGACCGGCAAATAAGCAGGGACGCATAATTGCCGACAACATCTGCGGTGGGGACAGCCGATACATGGGTAGTCAGGGCAGCTCCGTAATCAAGGTGTTCGATTTGACCGCTGCGTCTACCGGTATCAACGAAACCCATGCAAAAAATGCAGGGCTGAATGCAGATACGGTCATTCTGTCACCCATGAGCCATGCAGGATATTATCCCGGCGGCAAGGTTATGACTATGAAGGTGGTTTTTGAAAAAGGAAACCTACCGCCTGTTGGGCGCACAGATCGTGGGCTACGAGGGCGTAGATAAGCGGATCGACGTATTAGCAACTGCTATCCGTGCAAAAATGACAGCCGTAGAGCTGAAAGACTTAGACCTCGCCTATGCGCCGCCCTATTCCTCTGCAAAAGATCCTGTCAATATGGCTGGATTTATGATCGACAACATTGCAAATGGAACACTGAAACAGTGGCATCTTGCGGATTTGGAAAGTCTGCCGATGGACGGTAGTGTCACACTTCTTGACACCAGAACCGTAGGAGAATACCGGCATGGTCATATCGACGGCTTCTTAAATATTCCGGTGGATGAGCTTCGGGAGCGATTGAACGAGCTTGACAGGAGCAAACCGATCTATGTAATCTGCCAAAGCGGACTGCGCAGCTACATTGCCAGCCGCATTTTGGAGGGAAACGGTTTCGCTACCTACAATTTCTCAGGTGGTTTCCGCTTCTACGATACTGTTATCAATGACCGTGCGCTTGTGGAATCTTCGTTTGCTTGTGGTATGGATAAATAAGAACGCCCCACATTTCCTGTATCATTGGAAATGTGGGGTAGGTATTGCTTTGGTGATGTCATCACGGAAGAATATCATGCTTTCTGCTATAATACCAACTGTCAAAGGAACATAGGGAGGGCTATTATGGCGGCGATCAAAAAGAAACGAAAGGCATTCGTGGATCAGGAGTATTGCGTTGCTTGCGGATGTTGTGTTAAGGTTTGCCCCCTTGGGGCAATTCAAATCAGGCAAGGTGTGGCTGCACAGGTGAATTTGGAAAAATGCGTTGGGTGCGGCAAGTGTGCAAAGGAATGTCCGGCAAGCGTAATTGTGATTCAGGAGGTAGAGGCATGAGCAAGCAGAAAAAGCGTTGGTATGATTATCTCTGGATCGCATCGCTGACCTACTTAGTACTGGGATTCTTTAATATCCTGTTTGCGTGGCTGGGGCTGATTTGTTTTTCTTGTTCCACTGACTATTTCCATAGCCAATGGAACAAAAGGATATTGTAACCGCTACTGCGGACGGGGACAACTCTTCGGCATCTTGGGTGGACGCTTCGGACTATCACGGAAAAAGGATATTCCCAGGTGGATGAAAAGCAAATGGTTTCGGTACGGTTTCCTGATTTTCTTTTTTGTGATGTTTTTCAGATGCTCTGGAATACTTATTTGGTTTTTGCAGGAGCGCAGGACTTAAAACAAGTCGTAACACTGCTCTGGACATTCAAATTACCTTGGAATTGGGCATATAACGGGACACTGTTCCATCCGGGCGTTGCACAGTTTGCCTTTGGCTTTTACAGCGTGATGCTGACTTCGACCGTGCTTGGACTGATTACGATGGTACTGTATAAGCCACGAAGTTGGTGCGTTTACTGCCCGATGGGTACAATGACGCAGCTTATTTGTAAGGTAAAGGACAAAAGACGGATAAAACAATCGCCATCGGTACATACATGCCGGTGGCGATTTCGCAACGATTTCATTATTCGCTCAGTCCCCGGAGCTTTTTCTTCGTCTGTGATGGTCACAGTACCACGGGACAGTTTGACCATGCCCTCGCTCTGGAAATACCGCAGCATCCGGGTGATGACTTCCCGGTGAGAGCCGAGGTGGTTGGCAATGATTTCATGGGTGATTTTTAATTCGCTTGTGTTTTCAATGGTAGATTCCTCAAGTAAAAAAGCGGCTACCCGTTTATCAAAGCTTTTCCACATAATCTGTTCCATAAGCCACATTACATCGGAAAACCGACGTGCCATCAGTTCGTTGGTGTAGTTTGCAACCGGTGCAGATTCTTCCATAATGCTCTTGTAAATCTCAGAGGGATCACCCACAGTTCCGTATCTTTTTCCGCCTCATCGTGATTTCAAACTGAATAGAGCGCATGATGCAGGAGGCAGAGAACAGACACATATCCCGATCAAACAAACGATAGAGGCTAATCTCCCGTCCTTCATCGGAAAGAATATAGGCACGAAGCTGTCCGCTTCTTACCAGCAGAAGACCGGTACACTCCACAGTTCCGTTGTGAATCACAGTCCCTTTGTCCACTTTTCGTAAAACTGCATTTCGCTCCAAAATCTGCTGCTGGGTCGGTGTCAGTTTGTTCCAAATTGGAAAATAGGATGAAAAATCCATGGGTACACCTCCTTGAATACACATAGTATAAAATAATTTATAGCATATGTCAATAATTCCGTTGACATATAGGAAAAGGAGGATGTACAATGGTCGTATAAATGGCATATGCCGCAAATAATATGGACGTGAATCTATGCCAAGACCGAGAAAATGCAGAAAAGTTTGTTGTTTGCCGGATAATGATGGTTTTGTTCCGGTTCGTGGCGGCGAGGAACTGACTCCCATTGTCCTGAATGTGGATGAGTATGAATCTATTCGTCTGATTGACCGTGAAGGTTTTTCTCAGGAGCAATGCGGAGAATATATGCGTATTGCCAGAACAACGGTTCAGCAGATTTATGCAGCTGCCCGCAAAAAACTGGCCGATACGCTGGTTGAGGGACTTCCTCTGCGAATCGAGGGAGGGGATTTTACACTCTGCAGCGGTAACAGCGTAGCCTACGGGTGCAGAAATTGCTATCAGCAAAAAAATCCATCCGATGCACAAAAAACCGAAAGGAGATCATATTATGAGAATCGCAGTCACTTACGAAAACGGAGAAATCTTTCAGCACTTCGGTCACACCGAACAGTTCAAAATCTATGATGTGGAAGATGGAAATATCATTTCGTCTGAGGTTGTGGATGCGGGCGGCAGTGGCCATGGTGCGCTGGCAGGATTTCTGAGCGCCCTGAAGGTAGATGCCCTGATCTGCGGCGGTATTGGCGGCGGTGCGCAGATGGCACTGAGCGATGTGGGTATCCGGCTTTATGGTGGTGTTTCCGGCAACGCTGATGCAGCAGCAGAAGCACTGGTAGCAGGCAAACTGGACTTCAACCCCAATGTCCGGTGTGATCATCACGACCACCATGGGGAAGGTCACTCTTGCGGTTCCCACGGCTGCGGCCATCACTCCTGCGACTGAAATAGGTGATTAAGTCACGGAATATGTGTCGTGATTTGATAAAATATAGATAAAGGAGGCGGTAAAACCTAAGTATTCTTGAGAAACAATATCTTGCAGCTGAACAGTATAAAGATTCTCTCAGGCAGGAAGCATACACGGGTCATTTATATGCTTCTCTCTCGCTGGAGGAGGCAAAAAAAACATCCATAAAAGATAAGCAGTCTCAAATCATCCGTTCCAGTGAACATATCCTCGAGTTACTTAATAACGAAAAATTTTAGTGCGGCAGCAATGTCGCACTATTTTATGTGATATCATCACCGAAATGTTATTTTAGATTGGCTATACTATAATCAAGCAAAGGAAAGGAGCTGGCAATATGGCAGTTATCAATATTAATAGAAATCAATTTGAAGAAATGGTGCATAGCGGAAAGACTGTTCTGGTGGAGTTTTCAGCCCCTTGGTGCGTATATTGCCGCCGTCTGGCTCCAGCATTGGAAAGCGTTGCTGAGGAATATAAGGATACACTGATATTCACTGCTGTCAACATTGATGATGAACCGGAATTGGCTGAGACCGAGGCTATTGAAGTTGTCCCTACTCTGCTGATCTATCATAGCGGACAGACTCTTGGCTCTATCGTCGCTCCAGAATCCAGAGCGCAGCTGGTGGCTTTATTGAGGAAACCTTACAGCACCGGACTCAGGAAGTAACTAATGCGCAGCATATCTATGACATGATCGTTGTAGGTGGCGGTCCCGGCGGGTATACCGCAGCCCTTTATGCTGCAAGAGCAGGAATGGACACCGTGGTTTTAGAAAAGCTGTCTGCCGGTGGGCAGATGGCTCTGACCGAGCAAATCGACAACTATCCCGGCTTCGAGGATGGCATCGACGGTTTCTCCCTGGGAGAAAAAATGAAGCGAGGAACGGAGCGGTTTGGTGTGGAAACCAAGCTGACTGAGGTGCTGTCTCTGGAACTGTCAGGTTCTGTAAAGAAAGCTGTGACCAGCGAAGGCGCTATGTACGCAAAATCCATCGTATTGGCTACAGGAGCCGGTCCCAGAGAGCTGGGTGTTGATGGGGAACAAGCGTTAATCGGTAAAGGTGTCCATTACTGTGCAGCCTGTGACGGAATGTTCTATCGGAATAAAACGGTTGTCATCGCAGGAGGTGGCAATACCGCTGCGGCGGATGCGCTGATTCTCTCCCGGATCTGCAAAAAGGTCATCGTCGTTCACCGCAGAGGCACCCTAAAAGCAACAAAGATCTACCATGAACCTTTGATGAAAACAGAAAATGTAGAATTTGTCTGGGACAGTGAGATTATAGCTCTGCTCCATAACGAAAAGCTGACCGGTATCCAGATTAGGAACGTGAAAACTGGAGAAGAAAGTACCCTTGCTTGCGATGGTGTATTTGTAAGCGTGGGAAGAAAGCCTTCCACCGAATTGATGAAAGATCAGATTGAGATTGATCCGGCTGGATACATTATTGCAGATGAGAGTACCCGCACCAACATCCCCGGTGTGTTCGCCGTTGGGGATGTCCGCACAAAGGCATTACGGCAGGTCGTAACTGCTGTAGCCGATGGGGCAACTGCTGTTCACTATGCAGAGGAATATTTAGCAGGAGGAATGTGAGATGAAAGAAAAAATTAAAAAATGGCTGAAGTCAGTTCTTTTTACCGCAGGCGGCGCATTAGTTGGCCTTGCATATTACTACTTTGTGGGATGCCCCACTGGAGCTTGTCCGCTGACTTCTAACCCGTTCATCACGATGGCCTATATGGGCTTTATCGGCTGGCTGTTGTCCGGTATTTTCGGAAGGGTGCAGCGGTTCATGCAATACGCAGTAGCTTATCGCACGTTTCAAACGGAGTCATTGGGATTTCCAACAAGAATTTCGTTATATTGTAATACTTCAGCGCGCACGCAATAATATCCCACTTAAACCATATTATGATGCAGACTTAGATGATGCTGCTATAAGCAATATGCGGATTGTTGTTAGCCCAATGTTCTCAGACAGTAACTATCTGCTTCTCGACGCACTGCTTAAAAAATATGATTATGGAATAAAACCCAGCGACAGCGCACTCAAAGGAAAAATCAAATTGAAATAGTGACCAGCCACGAAGCAACCGTCAGCCGACACGCGCCCGCGTGTCGGCTTTTCTGCGTCCCGGTGGGGACGCTGCACCCCAAAGGCATAAAAATCGCGCGTTGGAGCGCGTGTGGCGAAGTACAAAAACAGACGCACAGGAGGAAAGAAAACACAAATGCTATCTGAGCACCAAAACAAAAACGCAAATTTTCTCCGAATCCTGATGACACTCCGCGCCCTGCGGCAGCGCGGAGACATTACGGAAAAAGAATACCGCAGAGCCAAGAAATATTATCAGGCACTGACCGGCGCGGACATTGTCCTTACGGATTAAACTGTAATTTGCACGGTTTCCACAAGAATTCCCGCCGCCGTTTCAGCGTTTGGTAGAATTCGGAACCGCTTGAAAGATATCAGTAGACTTGAACCTTTTCGCGGATATACTTGTCGTTGACAAACGGCATGGGAGGGAGAAAAATGCCAGTTGCAAAACTGATTGCACCGACGACGAAGCAGGAGATCCCCAAGCTGCGCGTGGCGGCATATTGCCGCGTGTCCTCAAACTCCGCAGATCAGCGAAATTCCTTTGCAACGCAGGAACGTGTTTATACGAAATACATTGCAGAGAAGCAGGAATGGGAGCTGGTCGACATTTTTGCCGACGAGGGTCTCAGCGGCATGAAAGCGGATAACCGTCCGGAATTTCAGCGGATGATCCGCATGTGCGAGCTGCACCAGATCGACCTCATCCTTACAAAATCCGTCTCCAGCTTTGCACGCAACGTGAAAGAGGCGCTGAATTATACGCGCAAGCTGAAGCTGCTCGGCATCGGGGTGCAGTTCGAAGAAGATGGAATCAACACACTGGCGATGGCCGACGAGATGCTGCTCAATACGTTTGCAGCCATCGCACAGGAGGAATCTGAGTCCATCTCACAAAACAAAGGCTGTCCATTGTAAAGAGAATGGAACGTGGAGAATACATTGCAACCAACGTACCGTATGGATACCGCTTGATTGATAAAAACTCGTAGTATACGAACCGGAAGCAAAAATTGTTCGATGGATTTTTGATGCGTATCTGAACGGCATGTCTGCAACTGAAATTGCGCGAGAATTGACAGCTCAAGGAATTCCAACCAAAGACAATAAAGCAAACTGGAAATCAAACCGACTTACATATATGCTTTCCAACGAACGCTATGCCGGTCATACGCTTCATCAAAAAGTTTTATGGAGAGTCAACTGTCCCATTCAAACGGCATCGCAACTGTGGGGAGTACGATCAATTTTATGCAGAAAATACGCACGAAGCAATTTTAGCGCCCGGTGTTTATGAGACTGTACAGCGTTTATTGGCAGCTCGAAGGAAAAAGACGGAAAGCGTCAAGACAACAAATACATATCCTCTTACAAGCCGCATTCGGTGTTCCGAGTGCGGCTCTCTCTATCATCGCAAGACTTCCAATGGCGTAATCAAGTGGGTCTGTTCAAAACACGAGGCAGATACCACTGCCTGCAATTCCAGCTATTACAGCGAGGAACGCATTTACGACGGTATCATCACCATGATCAACAAGCTGCGCTTCTGCGAAGAAGATATCCTCGGCCAGACAATTCAAAAGCTGGAATTTGCCGCCGCAGCCTATAAACGGAACAACAGAGCGGCCAGCCAGCTCAGCCAAAGCATCGCCGAACTGAATGCAAAACTGCTCGCGCTGGAACGGCTGCGATCAAAGGGATACCTCGCCGCAGATATTTACCATACGCAGGCGCGGGAGATCCGCCAGCAGCTCGGCAAGCTGAAAACAGAGCGGTACAGCAGCTTTGAATCTCGGATCACAACGATGTTGGAGGATGTGCGGAAGCTGAAATCCCTGATTGACGAGCTGGAACAGCCGCTGGAGGTGTTCGACGAGAAGCTGTTCCATGAGGTCGTCACAGACATTTGCATCAATAACCGCGACGAAATGACAGTTACCTTGCTTGGCGGGCTCAAATTTACAGAACAGATTTAAGAGGGACAGGTATGAAAAAGATTCGATATTTACCGTTTGGCTACACGATCCGCAACGGACACACCGTGGTTGAACAGCAAGAGGCCGACATTGTCCGCAATATTTTCAAGGCGTACATTCAAGGTGCATCCCTTAAAGAGATCGCAGAGGATTTGACGGCAAAAGCAGATCCCATACACAGAGCGGACCTGTGTATGGGATAAGGCGGGATTTCTCGGATTCTGGAGAATGCGAAGTACACCGGCGATGAAGAATTCGAGACGATCATCGACGAAAACATCTACGAAGAAGCCGCTGCAGTCAAAAGCGCACGGCGCTGGAATCAGGCAGTCGAGGAAAGCGAGGGCATCCGGCAGATCCGCGACCGTATCCGCTGCGGGCAATGCGGTGCGACGATGCTCCGGCACATCAATTCCAAACGTGCGATTCGGGAAAGCTGGACATGTAGCAATGCAGACTGTGGCATTCGGGTGCGGATCAGCGACGGCGAGCTGCTCCGGAAAATCACGCTCCTTATGAACCGCGTCATCGCAAATGCCGATCTCATGCTCCCGCATCCAAAAATAAAGCACAGGGATTCCGCAGTGGTGCTGAATTTGCAGCAGCAGATCTCCGACGAAATGGAGCAGGGGCGTCAAGTGAGGAACGGATCGTTGCCCTGCTCTGCGAAATTGCAGGTCAGCTTTACAAAGAAAACAAACGCCAAAACGCAGATCGCCGCACAGATTGCCAGAAAGCGTACCTCTCTGATGAAGCCGCAGGATGCGTTCAATGCTGCATATTTTCCGAACTGATCGACACCGTCTCCCTTCATGTGGGAGGCGGCGTCGTTCTGCATAAAAAAACAGAAACCGATATTTGCGAAAGTGAGGAAGAACCGAATGGAAGTCCAGAGAATTCCGAAACGGACAGTTTCCGTAATTGAACCCGAAAAAGTCCATCCTTGTGGACAAGGAGAAATATCACCAAAAGCGGGTCGCGGCTTACTGCCGCGTCTCCACAGATTCCGAAGAACAGCTTACATCTTATCAGAACCAGATGCGCGTTTACACGGAAATGATCGCTGCCAACAAGGAATGGGAGTTTGCCGGCCTTTATGCCGACGAGGGCATTTCCGGCACAAGGGCGGACAAACGCCCGGAATTTCAGCGCATGATCCGCGACTGCCATAACGGGAAAATCGACTATATCATCACAAAATCCGTCTCCCGATTCGCCAGAAACACGGTGGAGTGTCTGGAATATGTGCGCTCCTTAAAAGCGCAGGGCATTGGCATCTTCTTTGAAGAACAGAACATTGACACGCTGAAAAACGAGAGCGAATTATACCTTGTCATTTACGCGGGCTTTGCGCAGTCCGAATCCGAGAGCATCAGCAAGCACATCACATGGACCTACCGCAAAAATTTCGAGGATGGGAAAGTGAGCTTTCAGTACAAGCGGCTGCTGGGCTACCGGAAAGGCGAGGATGGCAAACCGGAGATCGTGCCGGAAGAAGCAGCCATCGTGGAGCGGATCTACGAGATGTTCCTCGCCGGTCAGCCGGTCAAGATGATCGCGCAAACGCTGCAAGCGGAAAAAATCGAGATTCCCGGAAAGAATCTCAGCTTCAGCAAGAACATGATCATGAATATTCTACGGAACGAAAAATACTGTGGCGACTGTATCCTCCAGAAAACCGTTACGGTCGACTGCATCTCCAAAACGCGAAAAAGCGAATCAGGGCGAAGCACCCATGTACATTGTCGAGAACAATCATCCAGCGATTATCAGCCGCGAGGTGTTCAACCGCGCACAAGAAGAACTGTCACGCAGAAATTCACTGCGGCTTCAATCGGATAAAACCGCAGTTACGGCAAATGGCCGATACTCAAAGTATGCTTTGACGGAAGTCCTCCACTGCGCAGAGTGCGGCAGCCGGTACAAACGTGTCACATGGAATATCCGCGGAAAAAGAAAATCGTCTGGCGTTGCGTCAGCCGTTTGGACTATGGCAAAAGTATTGTAAGAACTCCATCACCGCGGAGGAAGAAGCCCTGCATGGGGCCGTTGTCCTAGCGTTGAAGGCGCGTGCACGCGGAGGACGAGTCCACATACCTGACGCTTATGAAAGCCACCATTGGAGAAGCCATCGGCATAAATGGCGGTTCGGAGGAAATCGACCTGCTCACGCGCCGCATCGACACGCTGAACAAACGGATGCTGGATCTGGTCAACGAAACCGTCGCGGCCGGAAAGGATGTGGAAAGCAGCGAGGATGAATTCAAAGGCATTTCCGATCAGATCGAGCAGCTTAACCGCCGCATTGCCGCAATTCAAGAGAACGTCCACAAGGACGGCTCCCGCCAAGCGCGGCTGGAGGAAATTCAGAACATCATCGCCGAGCGCAATGCGAATGAAACGCAGTACGACGATAGCATCGTGCGCCAGATGATCGAGTGCATCAAGGTACATAGCGACGGAAGACTGACGATCATTTTCGGCGGCGGGTATGAGATCGAGGAAACACTATAGAAAGCCAGATCGCAAGACACAGAAAAAACTGGAGGTATGCGCACACTTTTGCAAGAGTTTTCTCTGAGAGGTTGGTATCACATTTTGATACCAGTCTCTCAGAGAAAACAGATAAATATTTTTCACAAAGTGAACTTTTGACGGATTACCCTGTATAATAAAAAAAGGAAACTGACAAAGGAAACAGAAAATATGATTTATTACATTGCAGATATGCATTTTGGACATACGAATGTGCTCCGTTTTGATAATCGCCCATTTCCAGATACCGCACAGATGGACGATACTCTGATTCAAAACTGGAATGAGCCGCGTCACGTCAGAGGATACAGTCTATGTGCTCGGCGATGCGTTCTGGAAAAACGAAGAAAACAGTATGCGGATTATGGAGCGGTTGCAGGGGCATAAGCACCTGATTCAAGGCAACCACGACCGCGTGAAAGGAAAGCTCCGCCCTTATTGGGAGAGCATCGAGCAGTACGCGGAGGTCAACGATGAGAATCGGCTGGTGATTCTGAGCCATTACCCGATTCTGTTTTATAAGAACCAGCATTATGGCGCGGTCATGCTATACGGTCATGTACATAATACACGCGAGTGGAAACTCGTTGAGAAGTGGAAGAACGAGCAGTGGGCGATGGGCATTCCCAGCAGATTGATCAATGTCGGCTGCATGATGGCTTACATGAATTACACACCGCGGACTCTGACGGAACTGCTGGATGCCAATCCGATGCCGGAGATTGCCAGAGATCGCAAGGACGGGAGCGCAGTTGAAAGCGCGGAGCAGCAGAACAAGCGGGAAAGGACATGGGATCTGAATGAAGGTTACACCGCTGAAAAAACAGAGTAAGAAAAACCAGCGTAATTTTTATGCAGCCAAGCGCGGCACGTGGAACGGCGTCTCGCCGGTCACCCGCATTGTGCAAAGCAAGCGGATTTATGACCGGAACCGCACAAAGCAGGAAAGCCGTCAAAGTGGAGATCGTTGACAGAATCGTGCAGACCGCACAAAATTCCATAAATCCCACAATATCTTTTTTGGTTGCACAGCAGCAACCAGCAGTATGAAGCAGCGCTTCGGCGCTGGCGAAGACAGAATCGTTCATTATTAAATATAGATGGAGGCATCCATATGGAACCACATTTTGCGGACAATTGCCGGTTGCTGACAGAAAAACTCCATGCACTCCGGGAGCCAGACGATTTCTGCTTCGCGCTGCTTGCGGGAACGGCTGTGTCGGATTTCGCGGATCATACGGACGAAAACATCCGCGCGGTCGATGCGCAGACGCATTTTGACGGCGTCATCCACCTTGGCGATATTTTAAACGGCAGCATCCCCGAAAATGCGTCCCGCTTTGTACTCTCGCAGGAGCTGGCGCGGTTTCAGAATGCAACAGCTTCCGGCAAGCTCTACATTGCCTGCGGCGACGACGATGGCTTTCGCAATGAGCGCTATGTCGGCCAAATCGTGACGGGCATCGTGACGGATGCGCTGGTACCGGAACAAACGGCCTATCTCGAGCAGTATCCCGATCTGCACCAGCCGCAGAACAAGCCGTACTATTATGTGGATCTCTCCGAGCGCAAGGGTGCGGCTGATTTTTCTCTCATCCCATCTGCCGCAGATCGACGAGCAGGAGGAGCTTTTTGAAAAAGCTGTCAATACGGCGTGGAGCAGCTTGCGTGGCTCAAGACAGAGGCGCTCTGGCTTCCTGAGGGATGGGCGATATTCCTGTTTTTCGCACGCGCTGCCAAAGTCGCGTTTTGAAACGGGTACTGACCCATGGAACTATATGGAATATGCCTCTGAGCCGGCCATGATGCTGCTGCGGCAGGCGCAAAAGCACGGTATCCGCATCGGTGGTTGGTTTGCAGGGCACTACGCCTGCGATTACGAAACTACGTTCTGTCACATCCCATATTTCCTGATCGACTCAGTCCGCCCGCAGCCGATAAAATCGCTGTTTCGAACGTCCGGAAATGCACGGAGCGGGGCTTGGGCACGGAAACAGAAGATTTATGGGATGTGCTGCTCCTGAAGCCGAACCAGCGGCGCATCTATCTGCTGCGCTTTGGCGCGGGAGAAGACCGCGTGTTTGACTATTGACCGGACTGGAAAGGATAAAGAAATGGAACATACTTTTCAAGACTTTCGGCACAATGCTCGACTGCTCACGAAACGCCGTTATGACGGCGGAAAGCGTCAGGCGCTGGATCGATCTGACCGCGAAGCTCGGCTGCAATACGCTGCATCTTTATATGGAGGACACCTATGAGGTGGACGGCCAGCCCTATTTCGGCCATCTGCGCGACGGTACAGCAAGGCGGAATTAAAACAGATCGATGCGTATGCGGCAGCGCACGGGATGCAGGTCATCCCGTGCATCCAGACGCTTGCCCATGTCAACGCCCTGTTTCACTGGCCGGTCTACCGGGAAATTCACGATGCAGCCGACATTCTGCTGACCGGCGACGAGCGAACCTATGAACTGGTCGATGGGATGTTCCGCACGCTGCGCGAATGTCTGCGCACCAATATTGTGAACATCGGCATGGACGAAGCGGATTTGCTCGGCCTTGGCAAATATCTGACGCTGCACGGCTACCGCGATCGCTTCAGCATCCTGATGGAACATCTGCGCAGGGTGTCAGAAATGGCGAAAAAATATGGCTTCGAGCTTCTGATGTGGGGCGATATGTTCTTCCGTCTGGCGGGCGGGGATTACTTTACCAATTTCAATCAAAACCCGGAGCTGGGCGAAATTCCGGAGGAAGTCAGACAGCTGGTGCCGGAGAATATTCACCTGGTGTACTGGGATTATTTTAGCCGCGACCGGCAGAGCTATGAGAGAAATATTGACGCCCACAACGCAATCAAAAGCGGTTCGTGGTTCGCGGGCGGACTTTGGACATGGGCGGGCTTTGCACCGCACAATGCGTTCAGCATTGCCACCATGCGCGAAGCGATGCGGGCCTGCCGCGCAAAGGGCGTTGAGAATGTCGTCATGACGATGTGGGGGGATAACGGCGCGGAATGCTCCAAATTTGCTGTGCTTCCGGCGCTGTTTACCGTCTCGCAGATGGCGCAGGACATTGACGATGTGGAAACCATTCACGCGAATTTCGAAGGAATTCGGCATTCCGTTTGAGGATTTCCGCGCGCTCGACCTGATCGGGACGCAGAACGATTCTGCTGAGGCGATCTATAACCCGGAAAAATATCTGCTGTTCTGCGACCCCTTTATGGGCCAGTTCGACAACCGCGTGAAGTCGGGCGACGCGGCTGGTTATGCGGACTGCGCCGCGAGGCTGGCCGTGTATGCGGATCACGCCGAATACGGCTACCTGTTCCGCTCCCTGCGGGCGCTCTGCGCATTTTTGAGCGTGAAGGCCGATCTCGGCATCCGCACAAGAGCGGCGTATCTGTCCGGCGATAAAAAGCCGCGAAGGCGCTCTGCACCGATTATGACGCGGCGCTCGAACGGCTGGACGCGTTTTATGCGGCCTATGAGCAGCAGTGGATGCACGAAAACAAGCCGCAAGGCTTTGACGTGGTTGATCTTCGCATCGGCGGCCAGCGCCAGCGACTGCTGCATTGCAGAGACCGGCTGCTGGCCTATGCGGAAGGACGGCTCGACCGGATCGAGGAGCTGGAGGAGCCGGTTCTCGACTGCTGCTGCGAGGAAAAGCCGACGGACAGGCGACACGGGCAATTTTCTGGCATGAGATCGCGTCGGCAAATGTCATTTGAGACAGGGCGGAGGATACAAAATGAACGTACAATATCATCGGTTGACAGATGCGGGCTTTGCCTATGCCGTCCGGATGCCGGAGCGGATGCACGCAGGTCTTCCAATGATTATCCAGCTGCACGGCGCAGGTGAACGCGGCGGTGGTGAGGATCTGGAGAAGGCTGAGATTCATGGACTGGCGAACATCCTGACAGAAACGCGGGAAGAAGACTGCGTGCTGATCGAACCGCGCTGCCCGGAAGGGTCCTTTTGGGTGGCGATGCTTCCGGAACTGAAGCGGTTCGTTTGCCGCATGATCGAAGCATACGCCTGCGACCCGGATCGGGTCACGCTGACAGGACTCAGCATGGGCGGATACGGCACATGGTTCCTTGCGATGGCGGCGCCGGAGCTGTTCGCGGCTATCGCGCCTTGCTGCGGCGGCGGAATGCCGTGGAACGCAGAGGTATTGACTATGCCAGTCTGGGCGTTTCATGGTGCGCTGGACGATGTCGTACCCCTGACGGAGACGGTCGATCTGGTCAAGGCAATACAGCGTGCGGGCGGCAATGCAAGGCTGACGGTTTTTGGCGACTGCGGCCATGACGCATGGACGTATGCGTATGACGAAACGCTCTTGCAGTGGCTGCTGGCGCAAAGAAGAACGGAGAGGAACGGATGAATCCATACCGTTTTGAGAATCAGAATCGGGAAATTGTGCTGTCCCGGTACAATATGCCGACCCCGTGGATGAACTACCTATCCAACGGAACGCTCCATGCGATGATCTCGCAGGCGGGCGGCGGCGTTGCGTGGTACCGTTCGCCGCAGATCTGGCGCATCAACCACTACCGCTTCTTCCACCTGCCGACCGACCGCAGCGGCTTCTACACCTACATCAAGGACGGCGATTCCGTCTGGTGCCCGACGAGCGAACCGTGCGCATGTAAGCCTGAGAAATGGGAGGCTGCGCACGGCATGGGCTACACCCGCTTCTCAGCGGAGCGTGACGGCCTGCACGCCGAGGCGACGTATCTGGTCAGCCCGCTGAAAAACGTCATGCTCTGGCATCTGGAGCTGCGCTCCGACTGTGACCGGAACGTGACGATTTACCCCTACGTCGAGCTTGGCATGATGGAGTTCATGCGCGAGCTGCAATGGCAGTGCTATAACAAGCACCAGCTGTCCGTCTACGAGAAAGACAGCGTGCTGATTTATCGCTACGGCGTGGAAAATCAGCCGAAGCCCGACGAGACGCCGCTGGTCTACTTCGCAAGCGACGCGCCCGCCGCCGGGTTTGACTGCGACCGTGATGAATTTGTCGGCAGCTACCGCAGTGAGGAAGCGCCGATCAGACTCGAACATGAACATCTGAAAAACTCCACACTCTTTGGCGGCGACCCGTGCTTCGCGCTGGAGCTGCCGCTGACGCTCCGCGCCGGAGAGACAAAATCGCTCAATATTTATCTCGGCACGGAGATGACGGAGGACGAGATTTCCGGTCCCTTGCGGCCTGCAAAGCGCCTGACTTTTTCACCGCGTCCATGCAGAAGCTGGCGGCAACATGGGAGGATTTCTTCTCCGGCTTCCAGTGCAGCCTCCCGGACAAGGACGCGGAGACGATGATCAACATCTGGAACCCCTATCAGATGGAGCGGAACTTCCGCTTCTCCCGGAATATCAGCTACTACGCCACCGGTACGTTCCGCGGCATCGGCGTGCGCGACACCGCGCAGGATGTTCTCGCCATGATCCCCTTGCAGCTTGACCGGGCAAAAGAGAAATTTGAATTGCTCCTGACCCAGCAGTATCAGGACGGCCACTGCAACCACTATTTCTTCCCCACCGAGGGTTGGGAGCCAGTCACGCGCGTCCACTCGGACAACCACCTCTGGCTGGTCATGGACGCCTATCACATCGCGCTGGAAGAGGGAAACGTTTCGTACCTCGACACGCAGGCCCCGTATTTCGACGGCGGCAGCGGCACGATCTGGGAGCATATCAAACAGTCCATCCGCTTCACCGCGCAGAACATGGGCGCGCACGGCTTCCCGCTGATGCTCAGCTCCGACTGGAACGATATGCTCTATAAGGTCTGCCGCAAGGGGAAGGGCGAGAGCATCTGGACGGGGATGCAGTTTGCCGTCGCGCTGCGCATGATGCAGGAACTGGCGGAGCGCATGGGTGAACCGGAGTTTGCAGCGGAATGCAAGGCGCTCTATGACCGCCAGCAGGCGCTTTGCCGCACGCTTGCGTGGGACGGCGCGTGGTTCCGCCGCTGCATCACGGACGAGGGCCGCTTTATCGGCTCGGAGTCCGAGCCGCGCAGGCGAGATCTGGCTCAATACGCAAAGCTGGTCTGTCCTCAGCGGTCTCGGCATGCAGGAGCAGCAAATACAGGCCATGGACAGCGTCAAAAATATCTCGATACCGAACTCGGCATCAAGAAAATTCATCCGGCCATGACGACGGACTACCCGACAAAGGAAGAAAACCTGACCTGCTACAACAAGGGCTGCGGCGAAAATGGAAGCGTCTTCTGCCATGCCAACACATGGGCGATTATCGCAGAATGTATGCTGAGACGCCCGGAAAACGCCTGGAAATACTATCACCAGCTTCTGCCGATGATCGCGCAGAAAACGGCAGGCGCGGAGCGTTATAAGGCAGAGCCGTATGTCTATTCCTCGAACATCTTCGGCCCGGAGAGCGATAAATTCGGCCTTGCCAACGTCTCGTGGCTGACCGGAACGGCGGCATGGATGTATCTGGCCGCGACGCAGTACATTTTGGGCATCCGCCCAACGTGGGACGGCCTTGAGATCGACCCCTGTCTGCCGGAGCAGCTGCTCCCGGCAAAGGTCACCCGCGTCTTCCGCGGCTGCCGGTATGAGATCACCATTACGAAAAACCAAAAGCTGTCCCTCCCGCATGTGGACGGAAGAGAACAGCTGAGCGTTCAGGTATATGAGGAAAACCACCAGTCATGCGCAGTGCGCGTGGCTGGTGGTTCTGTTTTACAGATGGCTTTTTTCAGCCGTCTCCGGCTCAAGATTCTTTCGGCTCAGGAGGATACCGATCGCAATGAGCGGGATCACGATCCAGCTGACGATGGTCGCTGTCCAGCCGCCCCACTGCGCGAGGAGCGCAAACAGATAGGAGGAGATCGCCGCGCCCAGATACAGCATACAGTCCAGAATGCCGCTGACGGTCGCGCTGCGGCCGACGGAGCCGAATTGGATGGGGATCGAGATCGTAAAGGAAAGGTCTGTGCAGACCATCAGGCACAGCATGACCGCCATGAAGCCTGCCGCGGCCAGCGTCCACCCGGCAAGATTTGCAAGCAGCACAATACACGCTGCGGCAGCGCAGCCTGCATAGAACACGATCAGCTGCATTCTGGTTTTCGGGATTTTTTTCTGAACTGCCGGATGCACGGCAAGCGCCAGAATTTTTGCGGCGGGCAGCACCGCGGATAAGATCAGGGAAAGCGTCGCGTTCAGCGAAAATTCCTCAGAAAAATACACCGGCGCCCACGAGGTTAGCCCGTCGCGGATCATGCCGGTCAGACAGGCGACGCCCATAAAATAAAACAGCCTTCCTCTGCGGAAAAACTGCCAGTTCAGCTTGGCCGCTTGATTCTTCTGCGTCTGCGCCGTCTGCGGCGCTGTGCAAAGCTCCCGCATCAAAGCCCACACAAGTCCAAGCGTCAGACAGGCCGCTGCTGTGACCGACATGGCTGTCCGCCAGCCACCCAAGGCCAGTTCCGCGGGAACGATCAAAAAGCAACTCAGAGAACCGGCATGCTGGAAAAGCGAAACAATGCGCAGGGCACTTTCCTGCTGCTCTGCGGGCAGGTTGTCCGCCGTCAGCCGGACGATGCTGGGCCAGACTGCGGACTGCGCATAGCCGTTGATGCACCACAGAACAATCATGACCGGCAGATACGGCAGCAGCCGGATGCCAAGATGCGTCGCGGCACAGCAGAACATGGCGGCGCAGATCATCAGCCGTGGATTTGTGCGGTCCGTCAGCAGCGAGTTGATCGACATCCCGACGGCGTACGCGATATATCCGGCGGTGATCGCCAGCCCCATCGCGTCCTTCGCAATGCCCAGATCGGGCAGCAGATCGACCATGCAGGCGCTCAGATCCGTGCGGCAGATCTGGCAGAAAAAATACAAAATGCCGGACAAAATGACCAGCTTCCAACGCTTCTTTTTCAATGCCTTGATTCTCCTTCTGCAAAAGTTGCCCACTTTTTAATAATCAACATTTTCTTCGGCTTCCCGTTCAAGTTCTTCGTCATCGCAGCTGGTTTTTATAGGAAGAGTATTCGTCATTCAGAGCACGTTTCAAAAAGTAAATTGAAGAGTGCAGATCTCGCATAACATCACGATTTTCAGCAGGGTGATAAGAACGGTGGTAGCTCCTTTTGAAAATTGAAGAAGATGCTTTCATTTCTTTCAAAATCCGATTGCCAAAACGCACATGAAGATCTTGCAATTTATTATCTTTATAGTTGCTTTGCTTGCCATAGGCTTCGCCATAAATACTGTCTACGGCATCAAGCTTCCTGATGATATTGGAGAAGTCGTCTTTATGATAGTGTTCAATGTACAGATTCGTAATCTCGTCTATCTCTATATGGTTGCATAGCAGCACCATTGTAGTTCCAAAGAGTTGTGTCCTTTGGTAACACATTATAGAGGTCCCAATATAGTCGTAGCTATTTCTTTATCGGCGTTTTGAATGCGGCGAGCATTATTACCAGCAGTGATCGTGCGCAACAAGTCGGTGATTTCTTTAAGAGATTCTTCCTGATGAACAATTTCGTTAACAATAACACGCTTACCAGCTTCTAACGTTTTCTTTTAAAAGAACCTCTATATTCGGTCTTTGATGTGAGAGTTGCGTAGTCCGGCAAATCATCGGTATTGTCCAAATAGAAATAGAGATTGATTTATCGGCATTTAGACGAATATACCTGCCGATATGTAGGTAGTAGCCGTCATCTTGCAAGGCCGAACAGATTGACTTATACATTTTGCTGGTAATTACCTTTAGTTTCGGTGATCCTTCGTCCGGTATCAAGGTGGGTGTTTTCGTCTATCCTCAATATGCCTGTAGCCACTGGGCCGAAAAAGGTGAGTGACTTAACGATGGCGCATAGGGATTGGTTCAACCATGGCGACGTGGACGTGAATGTTATCCGTATTATAATGGATTGAAACAGACCAAATGGCATTTCCCAAATTTCTTCTTGCATTCTTGCAACACACATGGTAACTTGACGAATTTTTCTCTTCATTCAGGCTATGCGTACTTGGATCGTAAATGCCGTACTTATCGAGCCAGCGATTATCGAAAGCTAAAGTATGCTTTACATGATTGATTTGTTACTCTGAGCTTTGCGAAATGCAGACTTGAGAGCTTTTTCGGGTTCGCCGGTTAAAAGAGTCTTGACTTGCAAAAATACCGCCTGTCTCGGGTTATCCATATAACCGATACTAATAGCAGAGTTTTTCGCTTGTGTTATTAAAGGTTCGACCCATCTTGCTCAAGTCCTTAATAACGAATTCGTTGTAATGAGGTCGTGTTGCTTCATTACGGTCGATGTAGTCAATGTAGGCATTATAACTGGTCGGTACCGCCAGTTGTAAAAGCATTAACCAAGACGATACCGGCTTTTAATATCACTGGCATTATCTTTTCCTGCATCCTTCATCTTACTGCATGGCTGTTTCTTCTGCGGATTTGCGATGATGATACTAAAGTTATCATATCTATAGATCATAATTGCCGTTTGCACGGTCAATCTCCAATTCGTGCACGGTGGGTAGGAAAGAACTGCTTGGTCTGTCAAAGATTAAGAAACATACTGTTGAGCATTTTCAATCATCTGGAAACAATATCGTTCTGTTTGTCTGAGACAGCAACAGTCCTTTTGCCAGTTTGAATAGCGCTTATCAAACAGTTGTAAAGTTTGCTCGGAATATTGCCACCAGCTGCAGCAGTAAGAATAAGATCTTCAACGATTGAAGAAGAACTCGATGTTTGCGATTCAAGATAGCTAAGTGCTTTCGATAGCCTGATCGGATAACGTAAAGTCTCGTTTTCATTCTATAAGCTCCTTAATTCTTTTGAAGAAGAATTTCTATTCCATGCCGGATGTCTTGTAGATCTGAATCAAATTGCTTGATGGTTTGTAATGTTACTTTTGTAAGTGCTTGTGTTACTGACTTCTGGGTTATCAAAACTCTTATATACATAATTTCGGAGATTTCCCGAGCGAGCAGAGTGCGGGTAATTCCACGCTCAGCAGCAAGTTCATCAAGTTTTGCAATCGGCGGAATCACATCCGCGAATGCGCAGCTCAGAGGCGCGGCATCATTTTTTCTCCTTATCTGTAAAGTAGTTAGGGCGCACCAAGAGGGTGGCGCGTAGCGTCCCCTCAAAGGTGCAGGGCATAAGGTAAACTGTCCAGCAAACAGTGCTTTGTGTTCTCGGCAGTGCCGATGTTTACTTGAGTTACTATGCGTGGACATAAAAGTGTGTATATCGGTGTGTATTGAGTATAGCATAACGCAAAGAACTTTTTCAATAACATATATTTGTATAAAATGACATGTGTTTTGGAATGCCAATTTTGTAACAGCACAAACGTTCTTTTTGCTTAAAAAGCAATTAAAGGTGCGATATTGGCTGCCCATTTCACAGATAGTGTCGCCGATGCGATTAAGAAGCCAAGTAGTTTCCTCTAAGTGAGATATATATGTAACCGATTTGTGTATGCCGCACAAGCAAATACACCTACGCAGGATCAGGGTTTTAGGATGCCTCGTTTTGGAGTCATGTGTTAGCAGACACTTTGTATCGAATTTTGGAATTTCTCTTCTGCCATTCTTTTTAATGCGGTGCAGCAGTTCTTTTAGGTCATGAAATCAATTCCTTTGTTTCTTTGGAGTTTAGTCTTGCACCATTGGCGAAAATTTGGTAGAATATTGGTGAACTGCAATATGTGGTTCGAAGATTGCTGCCATGGCGGTGGATCTGGGTTTAGCCCTCAGTGTACGTGAAATTTGCGTACCCGTGTGAGGGTGAATTTTCTTGATATGAAAAAGCCCCTCAACTCTAAGCATGGAGAGAGGGATGACGCCTGTGACTCTTGAGGCTAACCTTTAGTGATTTGTAGCCAGTTGGCACTCGTCATTATCGCGTTGATCGAATTGTTTCGTAAACTTGAACATAAAAGGAGATGAGCCGCCCTGCCCAAGGAACCGGCTCCATCTCTTTGAAGCCCAAAGCTGAGACTGCCAGACCGTTCATCGGCAAGCACCTCTTTCTATCTTCAATTATACTCTGTTTTTATGCTTTGTCAAGAGTCTATGCGGGAAAGCGAGTGTTCACCTGCTTTGTAGTACTGCTGCTTTCGCTTAGAGCACTCCTCACAGCTAAAGCAGGGAGAGTATCAATTTGTCTTGGTCACTATTGCTGAAAATTTGTGGTAGAATACCGTTGAACTGCAATATGTGGTTCGGAGCGCTGCTTTCTTATAACAGGGTGGACGGTGTCTAGCCCTCAGATACACTTCGGTGTACCGTGTGAGGGAACATTTCTGGATATGAAAAATCCCTCAATCCAACACGGAGAGGGATGACGCTTATGAAAGCTCGAGCTGAACTTTTCAGCGATTTGTGCCAGTTGGCGCTTGTCGTTATCGCCCTGATCGAACTGTTTCGTGATCGTAAACATAAAAAGAGATGAGCCGCCCTCTCCCCAAGGTCTCGGCTCATTTCTTTTAGCTGAACTGAGGGCTAACCGTTCATCGGCAGCACTCTTTCTATTTTACAATTATACTCTGTTTTTAGGCTTTGTCAAAGGAGGCTATATGAGGGAAACGGTTCACCTGTTTCTGTGCGCTGCTTTGCTTAGACACTCCTCACAGCTGAAGCTAGGAGAGTATCACCTCTGTCTTGCACTATTGCTGAAAATTTGGTAGAATGCTGTTGAACTGCAATATGTGGTTCAGGTGCTGCGCCATAACGGTGGACAGTTTTAGCCCTCAGGGTACATTTGAACTATGTACCCGTGTGAGATTTCTTGATATGAAAATAACCTCAATCCTGCTGCACGGAGAGAGAGGGATGACGCTTATGACGTTCGGGATTGAGCCTTTAGTGATTTGTGCCAGTTGGCTCGTCATCGTGCGCTGATCGAACTGTTTCATGTCGCGAACATAAAAAGAGATGAGAGCCGCCCACGCCAAGATCATGGCTCATCTCTTTGAGCAAACTGAGGGCTAACCGTTCATCGGCAGCACTCTTTCTATCTTAATTATACTGTTTTATGCTTTGTCAAGAGCTATATGCGGAAACGGTGTTCACCTGTTTCTGTACTTTGCTTTGCTTAGACCTTCACAGCTAAAGCAGGGAGAGTATCAATTTGTCTTGCAATTATTGCTGAAAAAATTTGGTAGAATACTGTTGAACTGCAATATATTAGTTCCGGGTGCTGCCATAACGATTGGACGGTTCTAGCCCTCAGGTACATTTTGGAACTATCATGCCGTGTGAGAGATTTTGATATGAAAATAACCTCAATCCTGCACGGAGAGAGAGGGATGACGCTTATGACGTTCAGTTGACCTTTAGTGATTTGTGCCAGTTGGCACTCGTCATCATTGCGCTGATCGAACTGTTTCGTAATCGCGAACATAAAAGAGATGAGCCGCCCTCACCCAAGGGAATCGGCTCATCTCTTTGAGTCAAACTGAGGGCTAACCGTTCATCGGCAGCACTCTTTCTATCTTCAATTATACTCGTTTTATTCGTTGTCAAGGATTATACGCAGGGGAAGGGACCGAACCTTTCCTTTACCGAAAAAGAACGCCTTATATCTCATACCTGAAGGCAGGGACCTTGCGGCGTTTTCCGATAGAGGTTAATATCATTTATATATATTTCTCTTCTGTGTCAATTTCTAATACAAGGATTAGAATTTGCTCATCTTAATATTTCGCAGAGAAGCCGATAATCTCCTATTCGATACCGCCATTGACCGCTGCGATTAGCAACCAACCCTTTCCGTGTGCCCGAGGATCGGTACAGCCTTCAAGATTTTCCGAATCAAGATGTAATTAAATGTGCAACGCCTTTATCTAACTTTCAAAGACTTTAGAGCTTCTTCAGTGAACACAACCTTAAATCTCATCCATGAACCTTCCAGTTCTCTTTCTACCTCGTCCGGCGAATATGTTACCGGATCATTTTTTATACGTAGCCATTGCTTCATCATGTTTAAGGTCATATTCATCTTCAATGCGTTCCATCACGGCGTCTCTAACGAGTTCGGATACGGTCATTCCGTGGAGAGCTGCATAGGCTTTAATGAGCTGTGTATCTTTGTCTGCCAGTCTAAGCGAAATAGTCATAACACATTCCTCCTTGTAATACATTGTATTACAAACATTCTTTAGTTGTCAATAGTATTTTTTGCTGTTTTCAGTGTTTATTACAGTTACTCGGGCTTATTTCAACCGAGCGACTTACCAAATCTTTAGCAGAAGAATAGCACTCGCTAACGCAGCTACCGCTGAAAAAAGAGAACTCTGGTTTGCGAACTCGACTACCGTCCTTATGGACAAACAGCTATTTTGTTGCGACTGTTGGGGAGCACCGTTAGAAGTCATTAAACAATATAGTGAAAAGCCAAAAATACGTATAACCAGAGGTGAGAAAAAGATGGAATACAGCTTTGACACTCCCCCCTGCTTTAGCTGTGGGGAGTGTCAATTCAGGAGTAAGCTTACGCTGCATACGAACATCTTTACCACAAAATACCATACGATCATAGAAACCAACCATACGGGAAGCTAAACGCGCACCGTAACGCTTTTCAAGTTCTTGCAAAAAGATAGGTTAGAGCTGATGATGGTCGGTTTTTTGTAATAATACGTGTGTCAATTACACTATAAATAGTGGATGTTACGTAATTAGAGGAAGCTTCCACGCCGAGATCATCCATAATGAGCAATTCGCAAGTATTTAAAGAGAGAGAGTATCGCCATTGGAGTCTTCACTTTGAGCAAAACGCTCGCGTTCAAGTGCAACAGCGAAAGTTATGGCATTTCCATATACAACACCAAACCCCTTTTTTATAGCCTCGGCAGCAATAGCGAGCGAAAGGTGGGTTTTGCCGAGACCGGTAGCTCCGGTGAAAAACAGATTACCGCTGTTACTATTAAATGTATCGGCATAGTGGCGGCAGTAATCAAAGATGATCCGCATAGTTTCGCGATCAGACCGTTTCCCGTCTACGGAAACGTCGGAATAATATTTTAGAGAAAAAATCCTCAAAAGACGAGAGTGTCAGCGGGGGATGCTATTTAAGTTTTCATATGCAATCTGTTGAAGTAATGTCCGATAGCTGTGCACATGTGCCCATCTATATATCCTGTATCTTCACACTTTTGCAAGTGTATTGAGGCTCAATATCGGCACGTGTAAGGTTATGAGCAGCAAGAAGATCGTTAAACTGCTTTTGAAGTGAGAGGTTTTTCTTCTTTAAGAGACTCTATCATTTTATGGGCAGGTGGCCGCGCAATGCCGCTCTGGCGGCTCTGTTGGCCGTAGAGCGCAATGCGCCAGCGAAGATCTTGAGCTTCAGGACAAGCTGCATAGAAAGCGTTCTAAGTGATGCTGCGCTGTATCTTGAGCAGTAAAACGATCGTCTATTCATTTTTCAGCCTTATTATAAACCTGAGTTGAATATTTCATTTATTTATCCTTCTTCTACTTCCTCAATGGCCTCCATTTTTTGTTTCTGATATTAGGGTTTTCAGAAATGAATGACGTTTTATCGTAATGCTGGATGATGTCTCCTTTACGTTGGCTCCCTTTTTCGTGATGACACTTTTTGTAGGTGTATAGAGCTCTCTATCCATCTTAAACGAGCATGTTACGGTTTTCGATTCATGATTTTTTATCTCCCTCTGTAAAACTATCAGTAAGCTTAGTAAACTTACTAAACCAAGTATATGCTCTTAAAATTAAATTTGTCAAGTAAAAAGCCTTTTTATCCGTTTATTAAGCGGGTAAAAGGCTTTTTGATATATTGAAAGGTTTTCGCGTGCAAGCATCCGCTTGTGATAATAATAAACCGTGGCTTCGGCCACCTGTGCATCGGCAGCAATTTCTTTTGTAGGAGTATTTTCTCTTTCAGCCATATTGAGTATTTCGCTCACGACTTCGTAGGGTAATTCCAGATCTTGGGCAATCTCAAAGTATCATTGCCTTGTTTGGCATGATGCAGAAGATCCGCAACTGTTTGATACGGCAGGGGTGCGAATATATAACCAGATCTTCGAGGGCTATACATCTTTTCGCGCAACCGATCTTCTATCTTCTTTCTTTTAGCATCGGAGAGGTGGTCCGCCCATGTGTACGCCGCGTTCGTGGGCAGCTCGTATCCCTTCTGCCTGATATTCTAACTTACGCTTACGATCCGAATCAGCAACAAGGCTAACGTGTTAAGAACGTATGTTTTAAAAGCCGACCGACTTGCCCCATTTTTTTTTAAAAAGAGCGTGAGTCGAAAAAAAGCTTTCCTGAGCAGTCAGTGAAATAATATCTGCATTGAGTTCAGGCGTAGTCAAATATCATTCCATTCAGCTACGACTTTTTTCCCAATTTCTCCCTAAACGATCTATACTGTTTCGATGTACAGCAAAATCTCCGGCACACCAATTTTGATCCATCCGCATATAAGCAGGTCGATCAAAGCGTGCGCCGGAGATTTTGTCTATATAAGATGTTTTCCTCTGGAACCCGATTTTTCGCAGCCAGAACTTGTTTTGTCGATGTTTTGTGTTCGCGTTGAAACACGAACGTAGCCGAAGTAATTTAATTTGTGATTTCACTTTTGTTTTTGTTCATAATGAACACCTCCACGAAAATAATAACAACCGTGTTCAAAAAAGGTATGCCTTTCCAAACGAAAAAATGCCTAAATAAGTACCTTTTGAAGATTTTGCTCACATTTATAAACGTCCCTAAAAATGGTGGATTATGCGTTGCACTTTATCAGATTAATTCAGATCGGGGACACATTTAACACTAAATTCATGAGCCGGCGTTGGCGTACAGATCATGACTACATAATTTTACGGAAGAATACGATAAGGTTTTGACGCGGCGACATTCAAGCTCGCTCATTGGCGGAAATTTTTGTGTTGTTCAACGTTATGCCGCCGGAAGGAAGAGTTTGTTGGTCACAGCGCCTCTGTATCGGACGTTATTGCCATTTACGATGAAAACGACAATCCCAGCTACCACTTTGTCGATTCGGCTGGATTTGTAGATGTGGACTTTGGTATGAGATACATAGATTGACGCTCTTCAAAAACAGGACTCTCAATAAGCATTCGAGCCATGGTCATGGCAAATACTCGAGAATGAGAAGTGGTTTGATGTCGCGGACACCGTGACACTTAACCGCATACGATTGGAAAATTGAAACGAAAAGAAGTGCCGAGTCAGTATAGTAGCCTCTATTCTCTTTACCATTTTTTCCGATCTGCTTTCCCGTAAAATTCAGTTTTGGGGTACAAGCTGCAAAGATAATTTTGTCATCGGCAACCTGTCCGGCTACGTAAGAGAAAACGAGCTGCTGTTCCGCAGGCTTTGTCCGCATCACGCCGGCGGATACTTCCGAGCTTGCTTAAACCAAATGGTATGGTTAATTTGTCGGCAATTGAGGATATGTACAACAATCCAACGTTCAAAAGACAGATTTGCAGGAGTGGAACAAATATGGAAAGATTAGGCTTTACAAAATCAAAAAAGGAAAAGTAGCTGCGGAATCAGTTGTGGAGAATGTCGATAGGCAGCTCCCTGTTACAGTGATAGAAATCCTTGGTCTGAAAAACCCGTTCAATTTAAGGATGCATTGAGGATATGAAAAGCCAAGATTATTTCTTCTTAAACGATGCAGAAGAAAAGGTGTGGAAGTTCAATTTGACGGACATGCGTTTACACTTTCGGAGTTGCCTTATAAAACGGCAGTGAAAAAACGACGAGCTGACCACAAAGAATTTCTTTGCGACGTTTGAAAAAAGAGCATATCATGCTCGGGGAAACCAAAAGCATACTTAGCATTTATGCTGAACTTGCATCAAATTCTGAACTTTGGTGCGGAAAGATACCGACAGTCCAAAATCGAATTTTAAAAAGGAATCTATCATTATTACGTGCAAAAGATACCAAGCGCATCAAAACGGTAGCAGATTTTTTGTGAGAGTTTCGACACAACAAAGAAAACAAGGAGAATGAAAAATGTACGTAATTGCTGTTGAGCCAAACAAAAAAGGCACACACCAGAATTATTGATGATGACCTTAATGCTCTGCAAAAGCTGTTGGAGGTAATATCGAAACAATTTATCTCAACGATGATCCCATTGGATTGTTTGCAATTCGGAAGAAAGCTTAACGGCAAAAAATGAACCGTGTTTTTTAACAAATGATAACGGAGAAATATATGGATATTCTCTCAGCACATTCTTAGTAGCAGGTGTAAACTCAGTAACGGAGAGCTAACCTCAATTCCGGGTGAACTCGTTGAAAAAGTATCTCGATAAAATGAAATTCTCCACGTGTTTGCTAAAGGCGATGATGGAAGATATACAGTCGCTGAATTACCTGCTAAAAGGTCGGTGATGATATTAACGAGTCTCTCTCGAAATTTATGAAGAAGACCGCGCTGCATACATCGAGGAAATGGGGAAGAGCCCTCAGAATACCAACATGTCATTTGGAGCAATAGCCTCAACGTAGATCCGGAACTGTGGAGGGAAGCTTCAATGATTACATCGCGCTGAATAATCTTGAACTCGATCCGGACAATAAAAGCGGAAGCTCTTTAGGTATATAGATAAGGTCAATATGGGCTATTGGGCGAACGTGAAAAACGAATTGGGCGTAGATGTACAAAATGAAATTATCGAAATTAGAGAAGATAAGGATGATATTTTACAGCCACGAAAAGCACATCACTTATCACGAAATCAAAAGCCAAAAAATCTCGGATTGCCTAAATACTGATGATAGCACCCCATACGAAACATGGTATCTGGATGATAAAAGGCGATTTTGCTGCAACCAACTACTTAACTGCCATAGCTGCTATCGGATATACAAGCCCAATACCACAGAGGCGCAGAAGCAGATTTAAGAGCAAAAAATGCCAGCAACGCGTTCGGACATCATTAACGCTACGCAGCCTCTTGGCGATGAGATTACCAAAAAGATATGGCGAATGGACTTCTTCTAACGACAAACAACAGGAAGAAGAAACAATGGAAACACAAAGTTACTGTAAACAGTAAATTGCTTGAAATGGTAGTGGTTGAACTCGAAACAGGGACAGTGGTGCTGTAATTATCAGCTAAGGATCCAGATACATAACGTTTCCAGATATTTCTAATCCAGATGTTTATGAAATGCAGATTTCTGAAATGGATGCAGCAACACCTCTTACTACTTATCACATAGATAGTCCGCGGCGATCTTTTGGCCGACAGGAGTGGGTCGACGGGAGAGCAAGAAAATTATTGGTATTACCGTTTGTATAAGCCAGGAGACTACTGAGGCACAGAAAGAAGCTCTCCGGGAAAAGTTGCGTAATGGCACGGCAACACGCGCTGACATTACCAGCGTTACGCAGCGCCTTGGCGACGGGATTTCTAAGGCGGAAGAATACAAAGAATACGATTGCGCCAAATTGCCCGAGAAGATGTTCAAATGTGAAGGACAAAGATAAAGGCAAAATTACAACTGTGAGCGCTTTTGCGAAAAATATAGCGAACAGGAAAAGCGACAAGTAGAGAGCGAGAATAAAAGTGGGCAAATTTGCCCACTTTGCTCGAAGAACTTAGGAGATGCTTTGAAGCAACGATAGAGGAGAAATAAAATGAAAGTCATCATGGTTGAACCACTTAAACCTGCTTATGTGGCAGAAATTGGAACGGATCTTGAATCTATGCAGAAAGCAGTTGGTGGCGACATTGAGACGGTTTATCCATATACCGATCCACTGGTCCTTGTCTGTGATGAAGAAGGAAAATATGACGGTAAGGAAAAAAAATCGAGCTTTACTAGTATCTGATAGCGGAGAGATATATGATGTTGTTTTTGGCACATTCTTTATTGCTGGCATAGGGGATGAAGAGTTCACATCTGTCCCGGATAACCTCACTGAGGTATCTCGAAAAGTATAAAGAACCCCATGCGTTCATTAAAGCGACACAGGTAAATACATAGTTATTGGAACTTCCGGTGGAGATAAGTAAAGGGATCACATCTGTTGAGCTACGCAGAAACATACGGCAACAATAAAAGGAAACGGAGAAAGAGTTGTAAAAAGTGGGCAAACTTGCCCGCTTGGCTGAGCGTACATGTGGGAACGCAAATACATTATTTGGAGTAATAATGAAACCTTGATACCGAAGATTGGGAAAGAATCTTTTAAGGAGTTCATCGAGATGAATAATCTTGATATTGATCCCAATGATGAAGAGGAACTTTATAAATATATGGTTGAAACGAATGATGAGTATTTGAGCGACGAGCAATCAACCTTAATATTAATGTTCCCGGATACGGACACTGTTCTTGTCATTGCAGACTTGGGACTTTGGAACGGCAGATGCAGTGCATATCGCGAAATCCATGCTGACAAGATTTCAGATTGTCTGTACACGGATCGCGATACCGATTGGCGCAACGTGGTATCTGGATAATCGAGGCGATTTTTGTTGCGATCAAATCCACCATGACGGAAGAAATCACCTCTGCTATCGCGCGTATAAGCCGAACGTGTCTGAAACCCAGAAAAAGAAAACCTCAAAGAAAAAGCTGTACAGGGCACGGCAACTCATTGCCGACATTACCAATATAACGCAGCGCCTCGGTGATGAAATTGCCAAGGTATATGGATGGGATATACCCAAAGAGTAAAACAAAAAGCGAAAACAAGGTCACGTCTGTAAGTGCCTTCTGTGAAATACAAAGAACAGGAAAGCAGTACAAACAGAGAACGAGAATAAAGTGGGCAAACTGCCCACTTTGCCGAAAGAGCAATATAAGCCCTTGTTTCAAGCAATACAAGATAGATCGGTGGGGGGAACGAACATGGGCGATGTTCAATATGTACTGTATGGCAGCGACGGTTTGGGTGTCAGTGTTGATGCCTGGCGAAATGATTTCAAAGAATATATAGAAGAAATGAAGCTCGACATCGAACCAGAAAACGAAATTGAGTTTTACCAGTATATTTTTGAAACGAGCTTTGATGACACACAAAAAGACTGGAGAGAATTCAGAGAAATTGAATTTGCCAACAATACTTTCATGATTACGGATGTTGAGCATGGAAACATGTGTGAAAAAACATACAAAGAGTTTGCCGATAACAAAATACATCTTGAGCTTGAACCGAATACAATCAAATGTGGTATCTGGATAAACAAGGCGATCTGCGCTGTGTGATGCAGCCGATTGCCACAACGGAAGTAAGAAGCATCAGCTATGTCGAGCGTATAAAGCTGGAGTAACAGAAGCGCAAAAAGAAGAGCTGAAAGATAGGTTGCTTTCCGGTACAGCGTCTCAAGCGGATATAGATAATATATCTGAATGTCTGGGCGACAGAATTGCCAAAGCTTTTGAATGGGATAAGGTGTGGAGAAAGAAACTCTATTACCGCCATACTGTTTTCGCAGCTCCCTTCAACCGGTGAAATTATTCGGATAACAAGATATGAAGACGGTTATCGACTTGCAAATATAGATTGCGGGAGTAGAGAGGCAAACGCAGCTTATATTAAAGAATTGAACAAAAGTATAAGGGTCACGGAGGCACAGGAAAAAGCCATGTCAGTAGGGTCAATGTTCGGATGGAATGTACCCGGAGCAAACCCAAGCGTTTATCTAAAAAGCGCTGCAAGCCCTCAGCGTGAAGATAGCGTGAAATCAGTAAGTGCCTTCTGCGAGAAGTACAAAAACAGGGAAAGCAATGCAGATAGAGAGCGAGAATAAAAAGTGGGCAAACTTGCCCGCTTGGAAGGAAATACATATGTGGAAACGCAAATACATTATTTGGAGTAATGAAAACCTTGATACCGAAGATTGGAAAGAATCTTTTAAGGAGTTCATCGAGATGAATAATCTTGATATTGATCCCAATGATGAAGAAGAAGCTTCATAAATATATGGGTTGAAACGAATGATGAGTATTTAAGCGACGAGCGAATCAACCTTAATATTAATGTTCCCGATACGGACACTGTTCTTGTCATTGCAGACTTGGAATTTTGGGACGGCAGATGCAGTGCATATCGCGAAATCCATGCTGACAAGATTTCAGATTGTTCTGTACACACGGATCCCGATACCGATTATACAACGTGGTATCTGGATAATCGAGGCGATTTTGTTGCGATCAAATCCACCATGACGGAACAAATCACCTCTGCTTTCGTGCGTATAAGCCGAACATGACTGAAGCCCAAAAAAAAATCTTAAAACAAAGCTATACATGGACACGGCAACTCGTGCTGACATTACGCGTGTGACGCAGCGCCTCGGTGATGAAATTGCTAAAGTATATGGATGGGATATACCTAAGAGCAAAACCGAAAGTGAAAATGACTTCGATATGCCCCTATTCAACAAGGGGCTTTCAAGGGAAGAATTTGACCGCAAAGTGCGTGAAAATCAATAAACGACCACTTGAAGGTCAGTGTATTACCGGCGAAAAAAAAAGCCGTTACAGGCGAAAATAAGGCTCAAAACGATACCGAAACCGAACAGAATTTTGCGCCGAATACAAGCTATAATGATGCTTTCTTTCTTGATGATGAGAGCCAGACCGTTACTTGGATATACTATAACGGACAGCAATTCCGGCGGGCGGTATGTAACAAACACACTTTCCTATGATGATGTGAT
>VOFG01002473.1_pt1 | contig 44307 bp, 81 predicted proteins | sample 5384171 | NCBI WGS metagenome assembly VOFG01 (sample SAMN12384726, study PRJNA508395) | human gut metagenome | isolation source: healthy gut F | host: Homo sapiens
TATGCCTTCTATTTTCACGACCTGTCGGCATGCAGGATCCTGATTGATTTTAATTATCTCATCATTGGTCAAAATATTATATGCCTCGTCAGTCATATTTCTAACGTCGCATCCAATCATAAGGGGAGATCCAAACAATGCCCAGATTGAAAAGTGTGTTCTGTACTGTACATCACTGCATCCGCTCAATCCCATATTACCATTGCCGTACATACCGACAACAAGCATATCCATGTCGTTAAAGCATCCTACTCCACCATATGCAAATTTATCATTTTGCTGCTTTGTCAAATCTTTAATTGATTCCCAGCTGTCAAAAATATCTCCCGTTGAACGCCACATGGAGGAAGAGGTCTCTTTAATCCATTTGTGAGTCTCATCAATACCCCAGCTACATGCACTGAAAAAGTATATCGCGGCCACAGTTTTCAAGCGCAATCCCCATACGGCGGTACAGATATTTTCCGTGAACTATATTGCTGTGAAAGCAATAGTCATATTTCAGAAAATCAACACCCCATTCAGCAAATGTCTGAGCGTCAATAAACTCGTGCTCATAGCTTCCTGGATATCCCGCGCATGTAAGATTTCCGGCACATGAATACATTCCGAATTTAAGTCCTTTGAATGCACATAATCGGCAACGGCTTTTCATCCCGTGCGGAAATTTTTCGATCAGGCACAAGTCTTCCGTCGGAATCACGCGTTTTAAGAGACCAACAGTCATCAATCACAAGGTACTCATAACCATGCGAAAGAAGTCCGCCGTCTGCCATCCTGTCCGCCGTCTCAAATATAAGCTTTTCATTTATATCAGCGCCGAATGTGTTCCATGAATTCCATCCCATCGGTGGTGTTTGCTTTAAACATTATAAATCCTCCGTTTTCGATACCTCTCCGTTTTCGGATAAAGGAGACTATTATTTTACGGATATTATACATTGGAGACGGATATTTTCAATATGAAATTAAATTCTATATAATTTTTATCAGACAATTTACGCGAAAAAACTGCCGAGCAATTGTCGGTTTACAAAAAATGAGTCCCCGCATATATCAATAATCATATTTCGCAGTAATAATCAAGCATTATTTATATATTTTTCTGCCTGCACTTTAAACATCTCCGCATATTTTCCATTCATTTTCATATGCATATCATGACTTCCTTGCTCAATTATTCTGCCGTTCTCAAATATATAAATAAGATCGGCATGACGCATGGTTGACAAACAATGCGATATAAATATAAAAGTTTTATCAAAAGCAATTCAGCAATCTGTTTATAAAGCTCATATTCCGCGATAGGATCAAGCGATGACAGACGGCTCATCAATATTATAAGATCATAATTTTCGGCAAATACACGCGCTATTGCAAGCTGCCGAGCCTTCACGCCGGCAAGATTAGTTCTTTTTTCATCAAACCCGCGCGTAAGTACAGTGTCTATACCATTTTCAAGTTCTGAAAGTTTATCATTAAAGGTGGAGTGCTTAATTGCTTCAAGTACACGCCCACGATCCCTCTTCATTAAATTCATCACACTTAAAAAGCACCTGTCGCATACATATCTGTAATAATAAAATCGTTATAAAATTCAGTGTCATAATATCTTGAAAAAAATCTGTTGCAAGAACTTTCTTAAACAAATCGGACTGCGCTTTCTGACGAAGTATCCCCTTCAATGCAGGTACAATAAAGATTTTTAACATATTATCATTAAGCGATTATGAAGATTTTTATTTTCATATATATAATACAATTCTCCTAAGCTTATCATTTCACAATGCTTTGGTAATTGATTTAATTAGAAACTTTGAAATACACGATTGTTTAAAAGCTGCACAAACGCAAAAGCACAAATCATCTGCAGCAATAAAATGAAAGTCGTCTGTTTTAATAATTTTTAATAAAAGAATAAAACATATTTTTTCTGTCCACAATAGCTTCAGAAAAGTAAAATACATAAAAAGGACAGGGTAAAATATGGATTTTAAAAATAAATTAAAACATTTATGCGGAAAAGATGACATACTTTACAAAGAATCAATATTGATACGCGCAACCGCAATATTTTCAGCTTTTGTCTTAATTGCATCGGTTGTATTCGGACTTTTTGCCTACAGACGAAGATTTAGATATCTATGACAAAATACTGCGGCTTCATGTAATTGCCAATTCGGACAGCGATACCGATCAGTCGCTTGCTCGCCGTCAGAGATACAGTATTAAAGAATCTTGGAGAAAAGCTCGACGGATGCGCAGATAGGTTTGAAGCTGAAACAATAGCAGAAAACAAAAAAGAAGAATTATGTGCCGCCGCTGAAGAAACACTACGTCAAAGGAGGCTCCGATGATGATGTGCGAATTGAAATCGGAAAGGAATACTATCCGACGAGGATTTTACGAGGGAGTCCGTCTTCCTGCCGGAACTTATAATTCTCTTCGCGTGATTATCGGAAACGGAGCTGGACATAACTGGTGGTGTGTTCTTTTTCCGGTTCTGTGTACAAGTTCGGCGTCTGAGCCAAATGAAGAATTTACCGACGCCGGATTTACGCCGGGACAGATAAAGGTGCTGACAGAAACAGAAAAGCCAAAATACGTTCTTAAATTTAAAATACTTGAATTTTTCGGCTCTTTAGGACACAAAATGAAGAAAGTAAATCAACTGAGCCTGAAGATAAAGATTCAGGCGTAATAATACAAAAAATAAAAAAAACGCAGATCGGCATATCTTCCATATATTTCGGAAGATCATGCCGATCTGAGACTATTTATACTTGATTTTTTCTTACCCGCAATTCTGTTTGAAGTTACAGTTTTGTCTGAACACTTCGTTTTATTAGCCCTTTTTCTGGCTGATACTGATCTCCTACGTCCTGTTCCTTCGTGGTTTATTTCATGATAATTATTCTCCGGAGGAACAAGACAATCCCGTCCGTACCTAATTAAATCATTCCTTCCAATCGACATAAGAGCTTTACGTACAATACCGTAATTTTCCTTTCTATTATAATGAAGAAGCGCCCGCTGCATTCTTTTTTCTTCGATTGTATCTGCCGTATATACGCTTTTCCCTGTCATGGGGATCTATTCCCGTATAATACATAACTGTTGACGCTGTACTGGGGTAGGATAAAAATCCTGAACCTGATCCGAGCGCAGCCGTTTTTTCTTTAGATATACGGCAAGCTCTACAGCGTCTTCAAGCGTACTTCCTGGATGACTCGACATCAGATAAGGTATAAGATATTGTTTCCTTCCGGTTTCAGCACAAATCTTTTCAAAAACGTTTCCGAAATGAGTCGTATACCGAAATCTTAGGCTTTCCATCAGTGAAGAACCCTGTCCGAACAATGCTCAGGCGCAACCTTCAGCTGTCCACTGACATGCTTTTCAACCAGTCTGCGAAAGAAGACGTCGTTTTCTTTATCGGCAAGAAGATAATCAAATCTTATACCGGAGCGAATAAATACGCGTTTGACTCCGGAAATAAATTAATTTTTTCAAGAATCTCTGTATTACTCGCTGTGATCCGCTTTAAGATTTTTGCACGGTACGGGCGTCAGACACCGTCGGTTCGCACACACACCGTCCTTAAGCTGTTTATCGCATGCAGGCCCGCGAAAATTCGCCGTTGGACCTCCCACATCATGAATATATCCCTTAAAGTCCGGCAGCTTTGTAAGAAGCTCAGCCTCACGAATAATGCTTTCCGCACTCCTCGACCGGACAGCCCGTCCCTGATGAAACGCTATAGCGCAGAATGAACATCCATAAAGCATCCGCGGTTGTGCGTAATTGAAAAACGAACCTCTTTAATTGCCGGAATTCCGCCTTCCTTTTCATATGCAGGATGATATGTTCGCATATACGGAAGTTCGTATACACGGTCAAGCTCTTCCCTCTCAAGCGGAGGCATCGGCGGATTCTGAACAAGAATTCTGTCTCGGTATTTTTTCCACTACAGCATGTCCCCGTATACTGTCGTTCTCAGAATACTGAACTGCAAAAAGCTTCGGCGTACAGCCTTTTGTCGGATTTCAAAGCGTCAACCGACCACCCGCCAACCGATTCATAATGAAGCCTATCGCCTGGAGCCGTAAGATATACTGTGCCACGGACATCATGAATCTTTCCAACAGGAATGCCCCTGTCAAGCAGAGACGCAATTCTAATAATAATATTTTCTCCCATTCCATATGTAAGCAAATCCGCTCCCGAATCAACAAGAATGCTGTTTCGGACAGCATTGTCCCAATAATCATAATGCGCAAACCGTCTCAAAGCGAAGCCTCTAAACCGCCGAGAATTATAGGTACATTTCCATATGCCTCACGGATACGGTTGCAGTAAACGATAACCGCGCGGTCCGGACGAAGCCGGGTTTTCCGCCGGGAGAATAATAGTCATATCCCCGCCTTTTCTTTGCAGCTGTGTAATTTGCAACCATAGAGTCAAGATTTCCTGCAGATACAAGAAAACCGAGTCTGGGACGTCCATACTCCTTAAAAGGCTCGGCACTATGAAAGTCCGGTTGTGCAAGAATCGCAACAGAATACCCCGCGGCAGCAAGAACTCTTGTAATAATGGCCGTTCCAAAACTTGGGTGATCAACATAAGCGTCACCGGAAACATAAACAAAATCAGGTGTTTCCCATCCGCGCATTTTTGCCTCTTCACGGCATAATGGCAAAAAGCCCTCGACATTCTTATATTTCATATTGTTCTGTATTCCTTTCCGACTTAACTGTATGCCCGAAACACAAATTTTCTGAAGAATTACAAATACATCTTTATTGTACCACGTATCATAACTTCTGTCAAAAATATTGTAATATAAAATACCAATAAATCTCAGTACTTAGTTGTATGCAAAACAAAAATGCTGTCATATAGAACTCTATATACAAAGGGCATTTCGTCTTACGGTATATTTTAATATTATTCGCACAATAGACAAAAAAATATTTTATATCAATATTATAATCTAATATGTCGAGCCAAATCGCTTGAAAAGTATTTTCTTTGTGCTATAATATTAATTTATTAAAGACAATAATTTATTTTATACAAGGTGATTTTTATTTAATGGACTTCGATGTTAGCAACATAATATATTACTGTGCTGTCATTCTGCTTGCAACAAAGCTGCTCGGTATAATGACAAGAAAGCTCGGACTTCCTCAGGTTGTAGGAATGATAATTGCCGGCCTTCTCATCGGACCAGCAATCTTTGAAAGCTGAATTTCGGCAATTTTAACGGAATTATAAATCCGACAGACATTGAAATGGATGTGCTGAACAGCTTTGCGCAGATAGGAGTCATATTCATTCTTTTTTCCAGCGGACTTGAAACAGATATCAAAGAGCTGAAAAAAAGCGGCGCAGCGGCAACTGCAATCGCATCACTCGGGTAATAGTTCCGGTCGCGCTCAGGGGAACAGTTGGAGCTCTTCTGTTCATGGGCTGGCCCGGCAGGGGCTGTAACACATGAAATTATGATGAATGCTCTGTTCGTCGGATGTATTCTTTCCGCTACAAGTGTTGGGATTACCGTAGAGACGCTTCGAGAGCTCGGAAAGCTGAACACACATGTAGTATACAACCGTACTGAGCGCTGCAATTATTGATGACGTACTCGGAATCATTGCGCTCAGTATAATTACCGGAATCAACGGCGGCGGAAATATTGGCATTACACTTCTCAAGGCAGCCGGATTTTTCATATTTGCCATTGGAATCGGACTTATAATAAGAATCAGCTTCCGCTGGCTTGTAAACAAATATCCCCATAAGCGAAGAACTGGTATATTTGCATTGGTTATCTGCTTTTTTGTACGCTTTCTGCTCCGAAAGGTTCTTCGGAATTGCGTCAATTACCGGTGCATACATGGCAGGTCTTATGCTGAGCGGACTTGATGATACGTCATATGTAGACCGAAAGTCGTAGTAAGCGGTTATATGATTTTCACGCCAATATTTTTGCATATATCGGTATTTCTGCAGATTTCAGTCATTTTCAGCTCTCCGGACTCGTTTTGCACTGGTATTCGTTCTGCTCGGAATCATCGGAAAAATTGTGGGATGTTCGGGTATAGCAAGAATTTTTAAGTACAATAAACGCGAATCTCTAATAATCGGATGCGGAATGATCGCACGAGGTGAAGTCGCTCTTGCTGTATATTCGGCAGGTCAGAGCCTGATTTATTATGAAAACGGTAATCTTTCAGGAATTGATCCGCTTGTACCGACAATTCTTTTTAATTGTTCTTTCATCTATACTTTGCCCCATACTCCTAAAACTTGCGTTTAAAAATCATACTCATAAACCTTCTGATGGCAGTGCGGACAGAATACCTATCTCATCGGAAGCATTCGGAAGTGTTCAAAATATCTGTACAGAAAACAGATCTGGCGTCGGCGCCGCCGTAAAATCCATATACGGCAAGCCCGATGTTACGTAAATATGCATTGATTATTTAAACAATAATTCGAGGTATTATAAATGAGTAAAAAAAAGAAAATAATCAGCATAACCGTATTTATTGCTATCGTATCCTTGCTGATCGTCGGAATTATACTGACAAGAGGCTCCTATAAAGAAACCGAAACTATTCAGGAAATTATGAAGGACGCAGTGCTTCATGACGCTGAAAAGGTAAGTCTGTTCGGCATTTTATATGTAAATCCGGGCCTTATCTCCGCATATACGGTAACGGCAATACTATTCATATTTGCTCTTATTATAAGAATTTTTTCATACCAAGGTTCAAACGTATTCCGGGAAAACTTCAGCTGCTTCTTGAACAGGCTGTAGGAATGTTTGACAATATGGCAAAATCGAACAGCCCTCACAGAAATAAATTTTTGGGAGCTTATATATTTACCATAGGAACCTATATATGTATAGGAACGCTCTTTGAGCTGTTCGGAGTTCAGGCTGTAACACCGGATGGAGTATCAGTCACTCTGCCTGCCCCGCTGTCCGACATAAACGGAGCAATTGCCCTTGGCTGTCTGTCTTATCTTATAATTTTATCCGGAGGCATAATCGGAAACCGATTAAAAAGGTGTCGGAAGCACACTTAAAAGATTTTCTCTTCCGATCTCAATGAGCTTTTGCCTTTTCGGCGCACTTCTGAGCGGCGCGCTGGTTACAGATCTTGTATACTATTACTCACTGACAAGCTATGTAATTCCTGTTATTGTAGGAATACTGTTCACCATTCTGCATGCGCTTATTCAAGCATATGTCCTTACAATGCTGACCGCTCTCTTCTACGGAGAGGTATCAGAGTCTCATATAAAACCACGCAAGATTAAAAGTCAATAACTATTAGTCAATAGCTATTATAATAAAATAATATTTAAAATAAAAACTTATAACAATTACATATCCGGAGGAATTCAAGATGAAAAAACAAATAAAAAAAATTATGGCTATTCTTTGCGTCGCGATCGCCATCTTTATAATTTCAGTTCCTGTAATCGCAATAAGCGAAACCGTCGATTCCGAAATTGCCGCGTCAGATGAAACTAATGAAACAGACGCAGAGGGTCAACTGAATCAAAAGCATGGCCGGCTGCATTTGCGGTTGGCTTCGCAGCAGCTGCCGGAGCAATTGCAATGGGTATTGCAATTGGCAAGGCATCCGACGGAATTTCAAGACAGCCGGAAGCAACGGGGAATATACGTACAAACCTTATGCTTGGTCTGGTATTTATCGAAACACTCATTATATATGCGCTGATCGTTGCTATTTTTAATTATATTTGTTCTTTGATTGTACGACGGTAATCACCGTTTAAAGCAACGATTATTTAAGAAAGGACGATAGGCATGCCGCTTATATAAATTTACAGCAAATTCTGCTGCATCTGTTAAATTTCGTAATCCTGTTTGCAATTCTGTATTTTCTTCTCTATAATCCAGTTAAAAAGTTTATGGAAAAACGTACCGAAGAATACAAAAAATGGATGATTCGGCAAAGCAAAAATCTGGCCGAAGCCGAAAGAATAAAAGACGAATATACAAACGTATAATGTCGGCTGACGCGGAAATCGAAAAAATGAAGGCTGATGCCGAAAAAGATGCGGAAAGTCTTGCGGATAAACGACTGAAAATAGCAGAGATTGAAGCTGAAACAATAATTAAACAGCACGTAGCGTCGCAGAAAAACGAAAAAAAGAAAATTATAGACAGCGCACAAAAGGATATTGCCGAAATAATAACGACGGCTGCAGAAAAGGTTGTCGGTTCATCTTCGGATGTTTATAACGATTTCCTCGAAAACGCAGAAAAAATTGTATTTCGGATAACAACCCTTTTTGATACATACGCAATGTTTTAATCTGCAGAAAGGAAAAGGCTTAATATGGCAGAAAAAAAGATGCAAAGAAAGCTGTCTTATATTCATCTGCTCCTCCGGACGACATTCAGAAAGAACGTCTGGAAAAATTTATAAAATACAAGTTCGGAACCGGCTTTGAACTTACTTATAAAGATAAAAATTTAGATAACAGTTTCAGACTTGAAATCGGCTCTAAAGTATATGAATGGGGACCTCGTGAAAAATTCGAGCTGTTAAAAAACTGTTGTACAGTACAGTGGGAAAATCTGAAAATATAGTTCCGCTTCTTCGTGAGACAGTAAATAACTGGACGCCAAAGATTTTTGAAAAGGAAACAGGAACTGTCCTCACGGTCGGAGACGGTATAGCTACCGTCAAAAGGGCTTTCACACGCAGCTTACGGTGAAATTCTTATTTTTCAGCTCCGGTATACGCGGACTTGTTCAGAATATAAACCGAAGTGAACTTTGATGTATACTTTTTGATGATGACAACGAAATATGTGAGGGAAGCCGTACTGAGAACAGGAAAACTGCGGGAATTCCAGTCGGTGATGCCTTCATTGGAAGGATTGTAAATTCTCTCGGTGTTCCCATAGACGGACTGGGAGAAATTCCGTTTGAAGAATATCGCCCTATTGAACGCCCCCCCCTGATATAATTCACAGACAACCTGTAAAGGTTCCTCTTGAAACCGGACTCATTGCGGTTGATTCCATGTTTCCGATCGGCAGAGGACATGGAAGCGTGAATTAATAATAGGACAGGCAGACAGGAAAAACCGCACTTGCTCTTGATACAATTTTGAATCAGAAAGGAAAAAATGTAATTTGCATCTATGTTTCCATAGGCCAGAAAGCAAGTGCGACGGCACAGCTTGCCCAGACACTGCGCATACACGGAGCTCTTGAATATTCAATCATTGTAAACGCTTCTGCAAGCGATCCGCTCCTCTTCAATACATTGCGCCTTATTCCGGCACCGCACTTGCAGAATATTTCATGGAAAAGGCAAGGACGTACTCATTGTATACGACGATCTTTCCAAACATGCAATCGCATACCGTTCAATCAGCCTTCTTCTCGGCCGTTCTCCGGGACGTGAAGCATATCGGAGATGTCTTCTACCTTCATTCAAGACTTCTTGAACGCTCCGCTCATCTTTCTGACGAGTACGGAGGAGGCAGTATTACCGCACTTCCTATTGTAGAAACTCAAGCTGGAGATGTATCAGCCTATATACCTACAAATATAATTTCTATCACCGACGGACAGATATTTCTGGAAAGTGATTTATTCTTTTCAGGTCAACGTCCGGCTGTCAATGTAGGTCTTTCGGTTTTCGAGTGGCGGAGACGCTCAGACAAAGGCTTGCGAAAAAGGTTGGTACCCTCCGTCTCGATTTGTCACAGTACCGTGAAATGGAAGTCTTTACACAATTTCGAGCGATCTTGACGCCATGACGAAGAGACAGCTCATATACGGACGGGACTTATGAGGATGCTTCGTCAGGCACAGTATCACCCGATGAGTCTGCACGCCCAGATCGTTACATTGGTAAACCGCTCTAAGCCATTCAATGATTGATATTCCGGAGGATAATATTTCTGAATTTCTGTCGAATTTATTAAAGAATTTCTCGAAATTCATGCAGAAATTTGTGAACGCATTGATAAATTAGGTCTTTTGACGGATGACGATAAAACTGAAATAATAAATTTCGCAAAACAGGCTGCAATAAATTTTTAAGCCGGGAGCAATAATATATGGCAAGTATTAAGGAAATAAGAAACCATATTGCCAGCATTAAAGATACTCAGAAAATAACAGGCGCAATGTATCTGATTGCGTCAACCAAAATGAGAAAAGCCAAAAACCTGGATCAGACTCGTCCTTATTTCGATGCTCTCAGGCTGAGATTAAACGTATTTTCCGAACGGTAGATAGTGTAGATAGTAAATACTTTTACCCGCCGGATGAAAAAAATCATGACCTTTGGCGGATCGTACTCGTATCTTGTTATAACTGCCGATAGGTCTCGCAGGATCCTACAATCAGAATGTAATTAAGGAAGCCCAGCGAATTATGGGCGACCGTCCAGGAAATAAATTATTTGTTGTCGGCGAGTATGGGGAGAACGTATTATACGTCGCATGGAATACCGATTGAAAAAACTTTTTATATACCGCTCAGAACCCCACGCTTGAACGTGCAAGAGATATATCGTCAATTCTTCTCAATGAGTTTCTTTACGGAGACACAACAAAAATATTTGTTGTCTATACTGATTACGGCGGAGGACTCCATACCAAAACATGCTCCGCGCGTCTGCTTCCGTTTCACCGAGCAAGCGTTATAACTCAGTCAAATGAAAAGGCAGTTACAAAACCATTTGAATTTACCCCATCGGTCAATAAAATTCTTGATACAATCGTACCAAGCTATGTAACAGGATATATATACAGCGCACTTGTAGACAGCTTTTGCAGTGAACAGAACGCCAGAATGGAAGCAATGGATTCCGCCGGACAAAACGCTCAGAAGCTTCTGGACGAATTGTCCCTTCAGTATAATCATATGCGCCAGAGTGCTATTACACAGGAGATTACAGAAATATCCGCGGGAGCAAAAGCACAGAAATTAAAAAGAATAAGAGCAAAGGAGATGCAGACATAATATGACCGGTAAAATAGTTCAAATTTCAGGATCTATAGTTGATGTAGAATTTGAATCCGAAATCTTCCCAAAATCAATGAAGCTCTGACAGTAGAGATAGACGGAAGCAAACGTGTTAGGGAGCTCGCACAGCATATCGGAAATAATACCGTACGCTGTATAATGCTGGCAGAATGTGAAGGTCTCTCCTGTGGATATGACCGTAACCGCAACCGGTTCAATATTAAAGTTCCTAGTAGAACTGCAACGCTGGGCCGAATGTTTAATGTCCTTGGCGAGCCCATTGACGAGGAAACAAAATAGATGAAAATACAGAATATTGGGATATTCACCAAGGCTCCGTCATTTTCAGAGCAAAGTACCGAAGCAAGTATTTTGGAGACCGGAATAAAAAGTCATAGATCTTCTTGAGCCATATTCAGGGCTGTAAAATCGGCCTTTTTGGAGGCGCCGGCGTGGGTAAAACAGTTCTCATTCAGGAGCTCATTCATAATATAGCAACAGAACACGGAGGGTATTCTATCTTTACAGGCGTAGGAGAACGTTCGCGCGAAGGCAACGACTTATGGAATGAAATGCGTGAAAGCGGTGTATCAAAAAAGACTGCACTGGTTTTCGGACAAATGAACGAAGCCTGGGAGTACGTATGCGCGTACCGTTGTCCGGACTCACTATGGCGGAATACTTTCGTGATAAGGAACACAAAGACGTATTGCTTTTCATTATTGACAATATTTTCAGATTCGTTCAGGGCAGGAAGTGAAGTTTCGACTCTGCTCGAAGAATGCCGTCCGCTGTCGGATATCAGCCGACGCTCGCTGAAGAAATGGGAACACTTCAGGAACGCATTACATCGACAAAAAGCGGTTCAATCACATCGGTACAGGCTGTATATGTCCCTGCCGATGATCTTACAGATCCCGCACCGGCTACAACCTTTTCTCATCTTGATGCAACAACAGTTCTTGACCGTAAAATCGCAGAACAAGGAATATATCCGGCTGTTGATCCGTTAGAGTCGACTTCAAGAATCCTTGAAGCTGATATAGTCGGCAAGTAAAAGAACATTATAAAATTGCACGCGATGTTCAAGAAATTCTCCAGAAATACAAAAGCCTTTCAGGATATAATAGCAATTCTTGGTATTGATGAATTAGGTGAATCCGATAAGCTCGTCGTCTCAAAGAGCAAGAAAATACAGAGATTTTTGTCTCAGCCATTTCATGTAGGAGAAAAATTCACCGGAATACCGGGTATATATGTTCCGGTAAAGGAAACCCTCCGTGGATTTGACGCCATTATTTCAGGAGAAATGGACAAATATCCGGAAGCCGCCTTTTACAACGTAGGAACAATTGACGATGCATTCGCAAAAGCAAAAAAAATTGAAAGCGGTGAGTCATATTGAACAGCTTTGATATCTCAATTCTCGCCGCGGATAAACCCTTTTTAACGGAAAATGCGAATCTATTATTATACCGACAAGCGATGGTCTCTATGGTATATGGGCAAACCATCAAAATCTTATTTCGATATAATTCCAGGTATGCTTGAAATGAGAAAGCAAAACGGGGAAACAGTTATAGCAGCTGTATCAGAGGGCATAGTAAAAAGTTGAAGATGGAAATGTACTTGTTCTTTGTCGATACAATAGAACTGCCGGAAGAGATTGATATTAACCGCGCGAAACGCAATGCAGACAGAGCCAAAGAAGAATTGCTTCAAAAAGAAGTATTCGTGATTATTATCAAGCTCAGGCAAGAATGGCACGAGCGTTAAACAGGATGAAAGTAAAAAAATCACATGTTTCATTAAATTTTATAAAAAGCCGTTAATATTTAAATGGTATTGAGAAAGTAACAATATATGTTAAAATTTGTTTCCGGCGAAATAACAGTTCTTCGTCGGAAACATTGTTAATTATGTTTTTCGAATTTTCGAAAAGTATTGCAATCCGAGGTGGAGGGCTGTGGGGAGTTGTCCGTTTCGTCCAGCCTGAAAGAAACCGTGTAACCATGCGGGTTTTGCCCGGTTCGAAAAACTGTATAATTTGCTGTTCTTTCCGTCAGTTCTTTCCAAAGCCTTTTTCTACCGAAAAAGGCGAAAAAAACGGCGGCTGAACATATAGGGAGCGGTATCGAAGTGGTCATAACGGGCCTGACTCGAAATCAGGTAGTCCTCACGGGCTCGTGGGTTCGAATCCACCCGCTCCGCCATCGAAAAATCCAGTAACCATGCGGGTTTCTGGATTTTTTTTTTACGTTCACTTCAAAAAATCACCCGATTTTTGGGCTGTTCTTTCCAAAATTTTGGAAAGAACAGCTTTTGCTTTATTCCCCGCTTTTTTCTGCGTTTTGCTCCCATTTGCTGCCGAAATCGCCCGCTTCGGGAAGGGGCATTCCGCTTACCATCGCCTGCGCCGAGGACAGCTTTGAGGTGTAATCCAAGGTGGGCGTAGATATTTGGCGGTAGTGGAAAAATCGCTGCCCCAGCCAGTCCTGAATCTGCTTGAGCGGTACGCCGTTTGCCAGCAGGAGGATGCGCAGCTATGCCTGAGATCGTGGAAGCGCATCTTCTTTATGCCGTGCCGCTGGATAAATGCGGGAATTGCGAGGTCAGGTAATCGGGCTTCATTCGCTCCCAGCTCGTCTACGAATACAAAGCCATCGTATTCATAGTTGTAGCAGTTGCCGCAGACCTGCTTGTTCAGCTCCTGCGCCGCCTTGACCTCTGCAAAATATTCCTTGAATCTTCCCACCAGCGGCAGGGTGCGCATGCTGGATTTTGTTTTTGCCGACTCTTGCTCGATGATCTGCGTTTTCCCGCCCACATTGACGGAGGTCACCGTCCGTTTGATGGTCAGCGTTCCCCGTTCAAAGTCGATGGCGTCCCACTTGAGGCCCCAGTACCTCGCCGCGGCGTAAACCGTAAAGGCGGCGACTAAGACCGGCAGCTCCAGCTTTGTCCCCCTTGACCACTTCAAATAAGCGCTGAAGCTCCGCCGCATCCAGAAACACCGGTTGAAATCGTTCTTCTTTGGGCGGTCTACCTTCATCGCCACGTTCTGCGCTACCAGATCGGTTTTCATGGCGTATTTCAGCGCCTGATGGATCACAGCGTGGTAATGGATGACAGAATTAGGGTTTGACCGTCCGCAACTTTTCGGAATAAAACTGCTGGATATGCCGTGCCTCCAACCCTTTAAGCGTGTACCCTTTCTTGCGAAAATACGGCTCGATGGTCGATTTTGTCATTGCTTCGTAGGAACTGTAAGTTGTGGGCTTTCACACGCACCTTTACGATGTCCAGCCAGCCGAAGTAGATAATCGGCAAAAGGCATATTGGAAGCAAAAGCTCTCCCACCTCCTGCGGCGGCTCAAACTCGCTGCGGATGCGTGCGAGTTCTGCTTCGGCCTTACGTTTGTTTCCCTTTTCGGGAAGTCCGGTAGATATGTACTTGACGTGCCGCTTGTTTTTGCTGTCGTAGAAGCTTAGCACAGCGTAGTAGTACCCCTTTTTAACCTGTAAATGTCCTGATACCAATTGATAAAACTCCTTTCTTTGCTTTTTACACAGGACAGTCCGGCACCGACAAGGTCATTGTACCCCTGCCGATGCCGTTCTTTCCATTGTGCGAAAGTCGTGCTCCGCACACATTTTCGGTTCGAATCAGCGACTGTCCCTGTCTCGTTCCCGCCTGCGCTGCCATTGCTCCAACAGCTTGATGACCGTATCGCAGACCTGCTTGTCCGTGTAGCTTTTGGGAAAGTATTTGCGAATGTCCTCCCGCTTGAATTTGTACTGCTCCTGCTGGTTGGGTTTTTGCTCGGCAAGGGTGTCGTAGATCGTCTGGTCTTGCAGTACCCCCTCCTGCGAAGGTTTTTTAAGCCGTATGCTCTGTGCGTGAGACGGCGTGCAGTCGTTTAGCTCCATTGCGTTTAACAATACCCGTTGTTCCGACTGCTCTAAGTACGAAATCTCAACGGCAGGATTGAAAGCAATTTTTCCGTCGTCCACCATTTCCAGAAGCTCGGGAATCAAGTAAGTCAAGCGGATATAGCGTAGCACCTGATTCTTGCTGTCGCCGCTGTCTGCACCGATTTTTTCAACTGTCAGTAAGCTTCTCCCCAACTTGGGGAGAAGCTATACCTTGATGATTCAATGCGTCCCTTTTCATCTTGTAAGCAAATGCTTTTCGCTGGGCAAAATATGTTCCCGTTGCAGGTTGGCGTCCACCATTGCAATAACTGCTTCATCGTCGCTCATCTCCCGAATGATTACGGGCATTGTTTCAATGCCAAGCACCTGACACGCCGCCAGCCTTCTATGCCCGGAGATCAGTTCATACCCGCCCTCCGATAACGGTCGTGCGAGCGCCGGTGTGAGCGTACCAAACTTTTGGATGCTCTCGATCAGGCGTTTCATCTCGTCATCGTTCTGAATTTTGAACGGGTGCTCTTTGAACGGATGAAGCTCGTTTAATGGAATCTCTTTCACCCGTTCCAGCTTTGCATCGTCCCGTTCTTCCTGTGAGGAAAACAGCTCGTCCAGCGAATTTGTTGGTAAAGTAAAAATCAGATTTTCGTTTTGTCATTGTGTTTGCCTCCTTTATTGCCATTTCAGATTGCTTTCACCGGGACGGAGAAACACCGCTTCGATGTCCGCCTGAAACCTGTGCCAGCGCAGTGCTTCGGTTTTCAGCATCGGTGCCTCAATAAAGCCGAGTGTATTTGCTTTCACTGCAAGCTGGTTAATGTTGTTGCCGATGGCGGAAAGCTGGCGCATTGCTTCATAAAATCTTGTGTCCGGCTTTTCTTTCGGCTCGTAGCCGTGCAGCAGGATTCGGATCACTGCCGTCTCTGTAATACCGCAAAGCTTTGCCTTGCGTTTTAATTCTCTGGCGTCCTGCGGAGAAAGCCAGAACTGCTTTTTGATTCTTTGTTTCATCATGTTCTTCCTTTCTTTACGGGGTATTAGGGTGCGCCCTAACGAGATTCACCGTTTTACGACTTTTGGGAGTATAAACGGTCTGCTCGCTAAGATAACGCAGCCTAAAACCGCTGTCTTGTATTATCTACTTTAGAAATCCTCTATCGTGCTTAGCCGATGGAGGATTTCGCTTCTTTCGAGTGAATCAAAATCCTTTTTCAGTTGTCGGATAAGCCGAAAAGTCTTGTAGATTTTCTCATCGGTTGCGGCTTTTACATCTTTTCCAAGTCCCAGTCTCCGAAGATATTCCGATAGAGAAAGTCCGCAATAATATGCGTTTTCGCTGAGTTTCTCCTTCTCGGCAGGCGTTACCCGCACATTGATTCCAAGCGTTTTGTTTCTCATAAAAATCTCAATCCTTTCTTTTGCTTATGACAGCAATGACGGCTGCGACGGGCATTTCGCTATACCGTGATATTCCCGTCATTTGCGTCACGGTACTCGATTCCGGCGGGCTCCAACACCTCATAGTAAAATAACGGAGCACATGATGGACGAACAGAGATTGAAAGCCTTTGAGGATATGCACGCCGCCATCTTGAAGCAGTACGACGATACGACGAAAAGATGGCGAAGCTCAAAGCCGAGGGCAAGGAAAACCGTTACCTATGGCTTTTCGCCAATAAGCTGCAGCTTCAGGCGATGTTGGTTTATTACAAGACATATGGGCTATTGGATAAAGTAAAATAACGACATTGCGTATGCGAAGGAAAATAACTGTTAAAAAGCTAAAGTCTTGTTAAGGAAGATGTAATCATACTTTTAAGTAATTATCATAGAGAATTTGGAAAAAGAGGTAGCTATTGATGCTCAACAGGGAAATCCCCTTTAGGCCTAAACTTGAAGGGAATTTTAGAGTCCGGTTTTATAATGCTGTTTCTGAAATTACTGAGCGTACTTCGCCCGTAGATATAGAGAATATTGCAAATCATGAAATTGCATGGGTTCAGGATGTATGCACCTATAATTTAGAGCAACGAAAAAAATATCGTGCTGTTTGGATGCTGTTTCGGGATTTGACAAGAGCCTCATGGAAGGCCTTCTATAGGGACGGAGTCCTTTATATGAGTCTACCGAGTCTAAATGGCACAGATCTTCATGATGGCTCATCTCCAGAAGTAAAACGACTTCTTCGCAGTTGGATGAGTGAAAGTAGGCATGAACGCTTGGTTTCGTATACCGATTTTATTCAGCGGATGGAAAAAATCAATTCTAGCGGACATAGTATCCAGGAATTAATTGCTGATGGCGAAGAATTAGCCGATAGACTAACATGTGCGCATGAAGGGAAATTGGACATTTCAGAAGCTGTAAAGCCATATTTACAGTTAGTCGTAGAAGGAGAACGAGATCAATTCACAGGAATAAAAACATCCGAAATATGGAGATACTTTAGGCTTACCTGGTCTACACCAGCTGAGACGACTCCAGGCCGGACAATGCAATATCTTATTAGAGATGCAGCACACCCTATGCATGCCGTAATGGGAATAGCATCTTTGGAGAACTGTGCAGTGCAGATAACTTGCCGGGACGACTATATTGGCTGGAACCAGAAAGCTTTTATAGAACGGGTAACGAAACTAGATGCGGACAAGGCTAAAACTGAATTTAGAAGGCTTCTGCAATATATTGAAGTCGGAATTGCTGGCATTGATTATGCAGAGCTTTGTACTGATGCTACAGTTGAAAATCCTACTGAAGAAGATATTCAGCAGTTTTTTTTAATTACGCCGTCAACGCAGAGCAGAGGCGGCAGGAGCTATTACAAGAGGGTTTAGAAGCCGGAATAGTTGAATCTGACAAAAAGCGAGCTTGGAAGCATCTCTAAAGAAACAGAGGATGCCTTATATAATCGCAAGAGAGCCGAGCAACTCGGACGGTTGTTAATAGCAAAGAAGGTACTTCTCGATATTTATAATTCGGAGCAATTTGCTGAAAATTTCATAGGCTTTGTAATAGTGAGTATGGTAACTCTGCAATCAGGAGTGCTCTGGTAGCTCAGAAAACACAACACATTGGATCAAGCTTGATGGAACTGAACGTTTGTGGTGCGATTCCTCCTTATAACGAAATTCTTGGCGGCAAACTCGTTGCTTTACTTGCCACCTCTCCGCAGGTGATTCATGATTATAGAGAGCGGTATGCAAGCAAGGCAAGTATGATTGCAAGCCGACTCAAAGGGGCAGATGTTTTTCGTCCAGCGGATTTAGTTTACGTAGGGAAACAACATCTTTATATTATGTAGGCTCTAGTCAGTATAATCGGTTGAAAATTCAGGAAGTGTTTTTAATTCTGATTTTGATATAGTATGGAAGCGGCTCGGAATGACTATAGGTTTTGGGACAATGCATATTAGCAAAGCAACTACATTAAGCCTAACCGAAGCCACGAGCAATGGCTATAACCGAATAAACCACGTTTTCGGAGAAGGTGCTAGTCCTAAAATGCGATTGCTTACGATGGCAATTCGTGAACTGCTTGAGTCAACAAACGAGGATTCTAAGGATTTTTTCTAAGCATGCAATGTCAAGAATAGTATATGGTGTATGCTTAGCTAAAAACACTATTGATTATTTGATGGGAAAGGCTGAAAGGCCAGAATACTATACTGATATTGCAAATTATCAGGAGGGAACTCAAAAATTATTGACTTTTGGTCGACGAGATGGCTAAAAAGCAGACTCAATTTTTGCCTATCTACCAGAGAATTCGAGATTTCGATAAAACTGCTTTTTTGGTGGGCAATCAAATTGGTGACGACGAAGAATGGAAATTTGAGAAGCTCAGGGAGGTGCAGCAAATGCCATCTAATGATGACAAAAAAATTGGCTTTGCAATTTATCCGAGACTTTATAGAGGAACGAGTGCATATGCAGATCATGTGGATGCAGATCTGCTTTCCTATATCCATTTGAAGACCAAACTGGATGATGCTGTAATAAAAGTGCAGCAAAGAGTGGGAAAGATATTGTTTTAACTGGAAATCCTGGCGATGGGAAAACGCATATCATCAGAGTGCTAAAGGAGCAACTTGAACGGTTAGCTACGCCCGTAATCGTTGAGTTAGACGCAAGTACCTTGTCAAATGAAGAAATATATTCTCGGTGGGCGCAGGCAAAGGACAGGCATACACCGTTTGTGATTGCCATCAATGCCGCTGTACTATTTTCCGTTTATAAGAGTTACCCGGATTTTCGGCCGATAAAGGAAGCATATTTCCAGATGGCAAATGCGGTAGTTTTTCATGATGAGGACGCTAACACAGATTCAGTGCTCGTATTTGACCTAAGCAAGAGAGACGCTCTCAGTTCTGAAATTCTGGAAACAGGCAGTCATTAAAATGACAGACGACTGCCACTACTTGGAATGCAAGAACTGTCCTCTGTTTAATAGCTGTGTGGTTCATAAAAAAATAGGAAACTACTCAATAATGAGCTTTTTCAGAAACGATTAAGTCTTATATTTCAAAGAGTGTCTCTTAAAGGATACCATGCGACGCTTAGAGAAATTCAAAGCTTCATAGCATATCTGATTTTCGGTAACAGAAGCTGTAAGCAACTTAATCAAACGGCTGGGAATAGCGAGTACGATATTGTTAGTTTGATTTATTCCGGCACGGGGAAGCTTTTTTGAGGCAATTAATGCGGCACTTGATCCGGTCAATATTTCACACCCGATCTGGGATGAAAGGATTCTGCTGAATAACATACCGTCTGAATCTTGGGCTGAAGATTATGATGTCCCGGCAGAAGCAATAGCATTTGACAACGAGAAACTGTTCAACCTAAAAAACGGCAATTCTTTTTCTTTAATCGTTATGGCAATGAATTGCTTTATATTCTTGATGATGATACCACCCACTTCCAGAAATTTCTGACTCAGGAAAACGGAAAGATTATCAAGGAACTAATCTTCAAACTTAACAGCTTTTTCGGAACAGCAAATGGGTCGACCACAAAACTTCAGATATGGTCCGGCCACCGTTATAACAATGAGCCAAGAAAAGTGCTGATTTCGACTGAACAATCAAAGAAGCGAGTTCAGTGTAGGACGCCCAGTTCTTCTTCAAAGCATGCAGTCAGGAATCGAAATGACATCCAATTACATAAGGCTTGAGAAGAAAGAGTCGCCCAACATCTTCCTTAAAATTGATTTTGAGATGTATCTTCTTTTTAAATGAAGCTGAACATGGTGTCCCTGTGCTTTTTATGGAATCTGATCTTGTTAAAAGGTATGGCGTTTTGTAGAACAGCTTCAGTCTTATAAGGATATTGAAGATGCAGACCCGTTGAAATAGGATTAATGGATGTTCAAAACAAGAAGACAATTTTGGTTGACATTGATCGAGAGGATAATAAATATTCGTCGATTGATAGCGAAAGGATAAGGGAGGTTTAAGCTTAATGGATCAGATTTATCTACGAGAAGCACGTAAAGATGTAGATAAAACTTACGTTGGCTTCACTCCAAATGGAAGCTCAGTCAAGCCAGTTCATATTGCAGACGGTTCATTGCGCTGCATTTATGGGCAATACAATCTGACTAAAAAAAATATTAAGAAGATGGCTCTCGTTTCAGATGCCAAAGGCAATGTACCATCTGGAAATGATGCAGAAACAATATTTCGTGAACTTGGCGAAGCGGAAAAATAGAAGACGGTATTACGGCAGGCTCCGTTGAATCTATGAGAAATGTCATGCAAGCGCCTACTCTCCGTTGATAAGGGTGTATACGTGGTCAAGGGCTTAAAGGATGGAATGATTTCTTATTCGGCTGGATCAAAATACTTTCTCACAGGAAAAGCAATGTATGAGGATGCGGGAGAATTCATCGGCAGTGTCATCAGAGGCTATTGTCCCGAACTTGCCAAATACATAAAGGATCTTCTTGATAAAGCAAATGATCCTATCACACTTTTATTTGAGCCAATTCTTGAAGCAGACATGGAAACCTTCACTGATCAAAACCAGTACGAGGACATTCCTGCTTTTAAAGAAATGCAAGAAAACACGAAATGGTTTGTCAATGGAATCCATGATGGCGGTTCATGTTTGCTGGATAATTTGCGCCATCATCCCAATCCTTTGACTCAACTTAGGCTATTTAATTTCTTCTGTATTTTTAACCTACTTCGTTATATGACCTTGCTCGAAGCTTTTTATTGCGGAGAGAAAATTAGACCCATCCTTCTTGATTTTAGTGGGAAAAAGTCCGAGCTTTAGTAGTGTCGCACGTGCATCCGAAATATCTTATACGCAAATGTATAAATCTATTAATAGATTTTATGCGTGGGGCTACGCAAAATGGCTAGAGGATGAAAAAGGGCTACAGCAAAGGCGAACTGCTTGAGTCAGCCACTCCTGTGTATGAGGAGGGCAAACCTATATCAAAAAGCTAGTAAAGAAGAATTAGATGCACTCTGGCAACTTGCCAAGGATCGAGCTGCTTCCTCGAAGGCAAGGAAATGTATCTAGCCTTTGGGGAAACCATGTATGATATGCTTGCGCTGGAAGCATCATCTCATCCAGTCACATATCTTCGAGCGTTAGGAAACCTATCCGGAATTCTCTACCCCCTGATAAATTACATCCAAACAAGCGTTTTGCTGTATCTCAGGATATTTTGGAGATGCTCCTGCGCTGTTGCGTAAGTTCGGAGAAATACTGAGCGGAATGGATGTTAGGAAGCGCCTTTGGGATCGATTTGGAATTATTATTGGCGGTAGCCAGTTTGAAATGAGGACTCTTCAAAACAGCGGAATGATCCTTCAGATTGACGAAGATGCACTTTATGAAAACTTCACTTCTTTTTGCAAATGCACTCCAAGCCATGGATTTTGCCGAAATTATGGCAGATGGAATTTTGCAAAATAAGATTAGGAGGTGCTGAGAAATGATGAGTAAAGAGGATTTAGTTGTTGCGCTTCTTCATAAGCAACTTTCCGAGATAAAAGTTGGTATTATAGTAAAAGGTGTAGATGAGATATCTCCAGAAGATACAATCAAAAGATTATCCACAACAGAAAATCGCCTTTATGTCGCCGCTATTGGCTACGATGAAGTTCGTGAGCATTCTCAGGAGCAGTTTATCATCACCGATTCAATCGAGAAAGCGGTCCTCTGGCGGAGTATGCCGGAATGTGCGGGGAAAATCATTGTTTTTATAAGAAATGATACTGACAAATTGCATTCGCTTGCAGAATTCGATGTAATTACAACGAGAGATATTGCTCGATTTTTAATAGAGCAGCAGATTAGTAGCGAAAATAATGCACCAACAAATAGTTTTTGGACTGCATTGCGGGCAACCTCTGACTACTACACCTTTGAAGCCTTGCACGAGTTTGTCCAGTCTGTGGTAGAAAGCGGAAATTCAACCGAAGCGATTCCTAGAAATATGTGGCGGTTGAATTTACTTCAGGATGTCGAGATTCTTGGGACAAAAATAAAACCAGAAGATAGATTGGCAAAAAATCGAGACCTAATTTTTGCAATTGGTCAACTTAGTGAGGATTCGAGAAAAAACTTAGTCGCTCTCTTGTTAGAAGCAAGTCCGAGGACAAAGAACGCCTCCAAAAGGCTTATCGTAGTCTTCAGACATTATACAAGTATGGCAATCGTGAAACACTCAGAGATCTTGACTTTGAAACAGTTCAAGAACTCTTTTCGGCGTCACAAAAGGCAGATAAAAAAAAAAAAGATAATTCCAGAGAATCAGATGAAACCACAGGAATGTCTGATGATATTAATATTACTCCAATCCGCCCAAAGGAATTAGACCATTTGATTTCAAATGCCATTGTTTTCGGAGATGAGGAAGAGCAGGAAAATATTGGGAACTCCTTGGGAGTTGCATAAGCATTATGATACAGAGACAGAAGAAAATGATGAATCCATCCCAAGTATTGGGGGAGTTTTTGGGGAACGCAGCATTGTTCTTGAGACTCATCAGACTGATCTTCGCAAATTAGTTGGCAAGTTCAACAGTGAAAATGCATGGGGCGGCATCATGGAAACAGAGGAGAGTGTTCTGAAGGATGCGATTTCTGCGGATATAAGTGCTGTGCATATCTTTGATCCAGAAGATAAAGACTCTGCAATTGCTTTTTGCAGGTGGAATTGATGGGAAGCAAGCACTATTTGACTTTATCATTCAATTTGATGCCCAGTTTGATAGCAAAGGAATAGAAACAGCCGAGAAATTTGCTCCGATCATTAGCAACCTGAAAGACAAACGAGAAAAACTGGTAGGTTGTTTGGATTTATTAATGTACTACCCTGCGCTTCTATTTGGAGCATCCGAAGAAAGCAGAATTAACCTCATCGAATATATCAAAGCATGGGAGCAACTGTATCACGCTTTCTGCGTAAATGAGCCTACTATGAGACAGATTAGTGCTGGAGGCACTAGTTTTATTGCACGGGCACTCTTACTTCTTGACACTCTCTATGTGAAAACGCCGAAGGAATGGAAAGGAATTCTACTGCCCCTCCATCCTATCCATCTGTGGCGCTATTATGAAGTTTTTAAAACACTGCCGAACAAGAAAACAACTTTAAGTGATGAGGACAAAAAAGCACTTTCCAATGTATTAACGCAACTTCCTCAGGTGCTAAGTTTTATTGTTGCTAATAGCATATTAACAGGAACAACAGAGGATAGAGTGCTTCCTTGCTCTGGAAGTATCGAAATGCTTTCGACTTTCGAGAACAAGACAAACCGCTATCTTGGTAATGATGGCTCCGGAATCTATAGAAGAAATACTGACAAGATGGGTGGGCTTTGCTCCTTATACCAGAAATGAAGTTCGCATGTGCTCCATTGATGCACCAGATCTTATTGGTAATATCCGTCAAATCAAAAAGCTTCATGGATAAGAATTCCGTTAAAAGAGTCGTCTATGATGTTTATCTCACTCGGGATCAAAACGGTAATACAGAACTATCAAAGCTAGATTATTCCGGCAAAGATTATGAAATAGGAGAATACATCCGCTCTAGTCGCATTTCGATTAGCATCCGTAATGTGAAAACGCCGTCAGATGTTAAGCAAGCGCTTGATGCCAAACCTGTTCATGTTGCGTTCTATTTTGATCAGTCTTCTTATGCGATTGAATTTGGCCCTGATAGTCATAATTTGTATATTAATCCTCTGGTTATTACCTATGATTATGATTTTGACGAAATTCAGCACAAGGGCAGCATATACCCCCTCTTCTGAAATGGATTCTGGGCTTATTGGCGATTACCATAAGCTAATGAAGTCTGCTGATGTTATTAGCAACAATATGAATCCTCGCACCACCTACAATGGCAATGCGGATATGACAGTTGTAGTCTCTACAATTGCAGATATGCAAACGCAGTGGCTTGTCGTCGCTGATAGAGACACAAATAATTACCAGCCAGAAGCATCTATTCCGATTGGCGAAATGCAGTATGATAAGCGCATGGTTAATGTCTGGGCAGCGGATAATTCACGTATTATCAAACAATATCTTACTTTGCTGCGCGGGTATAACTTATATCCAAAAACAGAAACCCTGATTGAAATCTTGCGTCGGTTTGGACATATCGCATCTAATGGATTAATTAGTATTCCTAAATTCGGAGCAGATGCACAAACCATTGACAACAAAAAGAAAGGCTTACTTGGAACGTTATTTGCTGCTTCCTGGTATATGCAGAATCATGATGATGCACTTGTGGCCTCGCTTGATGACGACAAGGCTCGTTTATGGCTTCAGAACAGCAAATATGGAAATGAACGTGCGGATCTTATTGGCCTATATTATGACGAATTGTCAAATACTCTTCATATTGAGCCAATAGAGGTTAAAACCAGAGATGAGACACCAGACGCAACTATTTCTAAGAACGATTCTGATTCAAAAAATTTGTAATATCACCGGACACGCAGCGGAGCAAATTGCATCAATGATTGAAATTCTGCGGGAGATATTTACTGCCGATGAGAATCAAATAGATATGTTTACATCTGCTCGTAGGGAGGTTCTAAAATACCAGATAGTTTCCGAATGCTTCCGCAACGTACATGATTCCGATTGGCAGAAGAAATGGTATCATATTCTAAAAAGGCTTTCAGCACAAATAAGCTGGAAAGACTGACAATTGTTATTTCTGGACTCCTTCTCCATATCAAACTCAATGAGGCGTCCGGTGGAGAGCATATCACTTGTAGAAATCCAGATTTTGATGATTGCAAAATTGATTATTGAAACTTACATCCAGAGAAATCCAATGCGATATTTTAGGAGAAGAAATTCCTCACAGAGAGCCCGTTGCTCCCGACTTTGACAATTCTGAGAATACACTCTCTGGCAAAGCAGATGTAGACGACGCAATCATTGATATCGATATAGAGTCTTCTTCTGGTAACATAGGTAATGCTACTGACAATAAGAAGGGAATTCATGATTCAGATACATCTGATGCATGCAAGCCCACGAGAGATATTGCTACCTATGCAGCAAATACTGGCAATAGCGTGACACATGAAGAAATAGACCGGCTCGTTAAGGTTTCAGGAGATCCTGTGGTGACTACCATGTTTCTCTTAAAGAATGCAATGCAGAAGATACCGTAATTGGGCCCAAGCGTAATTCGTCTCAAATTTAGATTAGGACGGGGCCAGACTCTTTCTGGATTATCAAAATCATCTCGAGGATATAGGTCGTGAGATGAAACGAACTGGTGTTATAATCCAGCAAGTTCCAAATTCAGATGAGCTATTACTTGATGTGCCAAGACTAACACGTGAAAAAGTGCTTTTAGGGATGTTATAAAGTCTCTGCCCGAAGTCACCTCTCCAGAGCAGCTTTATTTTCCGCTTGGAAGAACCCTAACGGAAAAGACCTATTTGAGGATCTTGGTCAGATGCCACACATGCTTGTAGGAGGTAGCACAGGCTCCGGCAAATCTGTGTTCCTGTTTTCCATGCTTGCAGCTATGCTAATGACCCATCCACGCAAAGAGGATTTGCAATTGATCCTTTCTTCTTCGAAGCTTGAAGATTTTATCCATTTCGAAGGACTACCCCATTTGTATTCAGGACATATTATTTCTGATGCAGAAGAGGCAACTAGAGTTATTAAAGAGGTAATCTATGATGAATCTGAGCGTAGAGGAAGACTCCTAGCTGAAGCTAGGGTTGCAAACATTATTGAATACAATAGAGTTGAAACTGAAAAACTGGCTGATTGTTGTTGTAATTGATGAATTTGCGGACTTAGCTGATCAGTTGGAAACGAAAAAGAACAAAACGCATTCTATAAACCTGTTCAGCGTATTGCACAGGCCGGACGGAGCAGAGGGATCCACCTGGTTATCTGTACGCAAAGACCAGAGGCAAAACTCGTTCCATCAACAACGAAGGCTCAACTAAATGGCCGTGTTGCCTTGAGGGTCAACGATGGCATTTCTTCACGCATGATTATCGAAGAGCCAGATGCACAATACCTTCAGAAGCATGGTGATATGATTTATAAGAACGGTGATGTGATTGAACGTGCGCAAGGATACCTAATCGAAATTCCTGAACTTGATCAAATTGTGCGAGATGTGATTGATGGCAAATATATGAAATAAAGGGTGGTAAGACAGTGTCAGACTCAGAGATAATTTACGGTGAATTCAGCAAGGAAATAAAAACCGATTTTTATGTACTGTAAAATCAATGGGACTGACACTGTCTGCTATATCCCGTCCTCGTGTCGTCTTAGCAATTTTATCGATCTGACGAACAGAAAAGTTATACTTCAACCCATCAAGAAAAAAAGATGCTAGGACAAAGTATTCTGTGTATGCGGTTAAGTACAGACAAGTCTATGTTCCGTTGAATCTATCAAACGCTAACAGAATAATTGAAAGGAGTCTTCATCGTAAGATATTCGCTTTTCTTGGAGCCAGAAAGACTGTTTATAGAGAGAAAAGCATAGATGGTTACAAGTGCGATCTTTATATTGCTGATACTGACACCATAGTTGAAATCAAGTGCGTTCTTTCTTTTAATAAAAAGTGCCTCCTTTCCCACAGTGTTTTCTGAACGAGCTAATCGCCAGTTAAAAAAATATAAAATCTCTCTTAGAAAATGGTCATAAGGTATGTTACATATTTGTATCATTATATTCTGGAACCAAGTGTATTTCCATTAATGAACAGCATACTGAATATGCACATTTATTTAGTGAGTGCATACAAAAAAAGGAATGACGACTTACGCGGTTTCTATTGGCATGAATGAGTGTAAGCCATATATAAAATCAAGCGTAAAGCTTGAGTGTTAATAGTGACCGAAGGATCATAGAAGAAGTTTTATTATCCGTTCTAATATGCTTCATCAAACCAATATCAAGATACAGACAAGGTTTCAGATGCTATTATTTACAAAACTTTTTATTTGCCACTTTGATGACTTTTATTATCCATTCTCCGCACTCACTCCATTGAATGGCTCGAGCCGTTCAGTGTTGCTTTCTTGTTCTGCATATCCTTTTACCAACTGAGAAGAGAGGGAATGCACTTCTTTCTCCACATCAGCGAGGTGTGGAGTTGAGATTTTTAAACCGCACAATTACATCTTACTCGTTATATCCTCATACCTCACCAGCGTCACATTCCCCATCTCATTCGCCCGGTCGGCGCAGCCCTTTGGTGAAGCCAGTTTTGGAAAAAGAGATAGTAGTGAACATTTTGATACGGGAATAGTCTACTGCGTTTCACAAGGGTTTCCAAAACGCCGAGGTCGACCTTCTCATTCGTCCATTTACACTCTCCGAAAAGGGCAGTGTTTTTATCCTGCTCGGCGAGAATATCGATTTCAGCCTGACGCTTTTCTTTGGGATCGTTGCCCCACCAGCGTCCGAGAGAGGAAAACTCCACCGGACTTTCTCCGTTCAGCAGCAGCTTCCAGAGATATTGCTTACAGATTTCCTCAAACACTTTCCCCATATAATCGGACAGATGCGGCTCGATACGCTTGTAGGCTAAGTCGGCAGCACCACGGGCGATGATCGAATTATTTTCCGGCACAAAACGATACCAGAAGCGGAACATATTGTCCGCAATAGAGTAAATCGCTTTCCGGGACGCTTTTTTCACCGTATGGCGTCTCTTTTTCAATAATGCCGAGGGAAATCAGGTTTTTCACATAGGCGGAGCAAATATTTGGTGCTTTCCCCGACCTTTCCGGAAATCTCCGACATACGGGAAGCGCCGGTGGCAATCGCCGTGATGATGGCATTGTAGAGCGCCGGTTCCCGTACCTCCTGTTTGAGAAGATTTTCCGGCTCTTCAAACAGGGCGGAGTTGGGATTCAAAATGTGTTTTTGATATTGTCCTCAATGCTCAGCTTGTCGCTCATTTGAAGCAGATACTGCGGCGTGCCGCCGACGATTCCGTACACATAGGCTTTCTCTTCACCTGTAAAATTTTTGAAATAATGGCAAGTCTCCTCGAAGTCAAAGGGAAGAATTTTCATCTGCGCCGTCCGTCTGCCGTAAAGCGGTGCTTTGTAGGCGAGAACATGGTCTTCCATATAGGACATAGACGAGCCGCAGAGGATCAGCATCAGCTTGGAAGTATCTTTGTATTGGTCAATCAAAAGTTGTATGGTGGAAGCGAGGCTTTTCGACGAACGGGCGACATAGGGGTATTCGTCAATGGCAAGAATAATCCGCTCTTTTCGGACAGCTTGAACACATACTCCAAAGCTACCTGAAAGGACAGAAAAGAGGTTTCAGCCTCCATTCCGGTGTGATAGCTGAGAATACTCTTGCTGAAATTTTCAAGATTCTGCTTGGCGTTGCTCTCAACGCCCATAAAATAGATGGCGTTTTTGTCATCAATAAACTGGCTGATCAGCGCCGTTTTGCCGACACGGCGGCGGCCATAGATTACTACAAATTCAAACTTATCCGATGCGTATAACTTATTCAGCGTCTCAAGTTCACGCTCTCTGCCGATAAACATGGATTACATCCTCCCATCTCAACGACACGCATTGCTTATAGTATAACCAAATACAGTATACCACAAAATTAAAATTAGTCAAGTATGATTTGGCAAATTGTGATTGACTAATTTATTCTTTTGCGATTATAAAACAAAACAGGTGCAAGAATCCAAACTCCTGCACCGGCTTGTCATTTCAATGGTTTCTATATAAAAATCATCTCTGCATTTACAACTTCATTGACACGCTCTCGAATGTTATTCATCCTGCGTACCCATTCCATTGGATTTTTTCGCCTTAAGCTGTTCGGTGACACCTTCTCTTTCAGCATACTCTTTTACCAACCGAAGAAAGAGTGTCTGTGCTTCTTCCTCTACATCAGCAAGATGGGAATGGAGTTTGCCGGAAGTGAGCAGGTTGTAGTAGAGAATTTTATGGTGCTGCTTCAGGTACTGTCTGCGGCGCTGCGCCCAGACACCGATGAGGCGTTCTTCTTCGGCGGGTAATGTAAGATCGGGCAGACAATAGTCGCCCTGCATGGTGTATGTGCCGCCCGTTTGTTCAAATATTGTTTTAGCCATAATGCAAAACCTCCTTTGATACCGTTATTGTACCAAAGGAGGTTTTGCTTTTACGAATGCGATTTTTAAAATTATAGTTTCTACCCAAGCTCTCTTTTTCTATCGGAATAGTTGACTTTTCATCGTATGGTATATATAATTTGAATTGTAGGATATGTTAAATTTGAATCAGTTTGTATGCCGGATCGACGAGAAATTCCAAAGAACAACCGGGTTCGAAACGCCTACGATGAAAAATTGTAATTCTGAGATACTATCAACATCGATTGAAATTCTCGTTACGATGCTGAGAACCCACAAGATAGGCTCCGAGAGATATTTATCTCTTTTGAGGTGAGCCCAAGTTGCTGTATCAAAGCTTTACACCATACAACATTAGGCAACGGCTTCGGCTGATGTCTTTGTAGCTATGTGTGTAAAGTTTCGACTCAGATCGTTGATGCCTGTACACACATGGTTGTGTATGGGCTTTTATTTTGATCCGGGTTGGAGGTGATACAATGAAAATATGTAAATCCAATGCGTTGCGCCTGTGGGACGCATACTATGGCAATGTTCGTTTCGCAGAGGATTTCCATGGCAACCTAATGTGCAGAGACGGATATGGAAATGCAGATTACTGCGTTATTCGTTGGGGAAGGACGGTATATTGCGGTTGGAATATCCACCATATACTGCCCATTGCTTGTGGAGGTACCAACGAAAAGCAAAATCTGATTTGTACAAATATCTATACCAATGATATGGCGGAAGATAAAATTACATATTGGATTGATGATTGCCTGTATCAGGTTCAACGCATATATGGTACACGAGAACATGAAATTGTTAAATTGAATTAGGAGGTCAAATATGGGAAAAAGTGTTTTTGACTACAATGACGGTGATTTTATCTTTTCTACATCTTCTTTGGGATTTGATTCCGACGGAAATATGATGATGCATTTAGGAGACAACATGGCGCTGGAAGTGGATTCCGGAGAACTTCACATAGTTTCTTCGTGGGAGAACGAAGAATAACGTGCTTTCATATTAAAGTATCAGCCGCCTCGAAAGGGACGGCTGATACTTTAATATTTTTCTCCGCACCTCCTTCGCTGTCTGCTGTGTGCAGGTCACGGATTTTCCGCCAGCTGGAAAAGCCTTGCAGGGTACGGATGTGCCACGGCGATTTGCGGGTGATGGTGCGGAAGTAGGTAGAGCAGAAGAACTCCACCAAATAGACCTTCGGAATGTGGTTGACATTGTTTTTCGGAAAGACTTGATGTGCCCCTGATTGCACCAGTTGTTGATGGCGGTTTTTCCGTAGCCGGTGATTTCGGAAACCGCCTGTGTGGTCAGCACATCGGGATAGCCAGAGAGCAACTCGGTATAATACAGTTGCAAATGCTCCCGTACAACTGGGGGTATCTGTTCCTCCATCTGGACAGTATAATCGCCTTTGTACCAGCCCGCCGGGGCAGAGTAGCTTTCGGGGAACACCTTGCGGTTTTCCAGATAGGCAATCACATCCTCCTTTTTGATTTTGTAGCAGCGGTGTTTTCCTGCCCGTGTACTCGCAGGGGATTTTCCCGCTTTGGAGCAGGTACAGGGCGGTGGATTTGCTGATATGGCAAATGCGATACAGCTGATCCTTCGTGATCACATCGGGGACAGCGTCCCAGTTGATTGCGTTTTCTTTCATGACAATACACCTCATATTTTGATAAGCTTTGTCGGTATTCGAACTGTCCGTGTATTGCCTTTTGATTTTTGTTCTTTCCGTTCTTTCCGCAGTTCTTTCCAAAAGCGGAAAAATCGCTGATTGGAACCGATGGGCGATTCCTCCGTATTTTCGGGCGATTTTTTCAAAAAGTCCAGATTTCATGCGGGTTTGCGGGCATACAAGGCTGACTGAAACTGACAGGAGAAACCATGTAAGTAACAGACGGCGATAAAACTCGAAATCAGTTTGTCGGTAACTCCGGCACGTGGGTTCGAATCCCACCCGCTCCGCCAAATGGACAAAAGGTAGGAGTATGGAACAGTTCTCTTTGACTGTCCAATACTCCTACCTTCGTTTTATGGGAGAAAGCCTTGTTATTTCAGGCTTCCTCCTTTCTCATGCACAGCATGGAAAAAAAAAAAACACCCAGCTTTGAAGCCTTTATCCAGATCAGCCTATCCGCTCCGCCGAACCGCACCTTGGGAGCACCCCGGAAAGGGTAGCTTTTTCTGTTTTGCTGCTGCGTTTCCCTCAAATCACATGGTATTCTCGCATCAGCTTTCTCTACGTCGGAGCCGGAGATGGCTTTCAGTATCTCCTTCAAGGCCATCCGCTCCTTGAATCCCAGATCCAGGTCGGTGATCCTTTTCCCCGTCCCGGAGCTTCACCGTGGCGTTCAGCAGATCCCGCACGTCATACACGCTGCCCACACCTCCGGGACGCCCCCGGTCGATATCCAGCAGAGTGTACACTGCCTCCATGCCAGTGCGCATGGGTACTCGGTGGTAAAGATGGTGTCACGGGGCGTTTCGGCGAACTGGCCGATAAAGGCGAAGTTGACGGCCCCTTCGGCACCACATTAGGCCGATCCCCTTAGCGCGGGGCATGAAGAAAGCGGTGATGTAAGGCATCATACAGGGGATCGTATTGGCACTGTGAGCGGCCAGATCCTCGATTTGTTCCTCAGGCACCCCCAAGTGGTAAAGCCACTCCATGCAGATTTCCTTGCCGGTGCACTCCCGCATGGGCTTTTTCACGAAGTTGCCCGGCCGGTCGCTGAATAGACCGTAGATCCAGCCCACCAGCTGTCCCTTGGGCTGACTGCGGAACTGAGGTTGGCGGTTAAAGGTCCAGCTCAAAAGCCAGTTGGAGTCCTTCACCGTCACGATACCCCCAGTTACCACCTTTCCGCTGAAGGGGTCCCGCTGGCAGATCTGCTGGATGTAGGGGCGGAATCTTGTCATCCAGTGTGGTAACGGTAGCACTCATCCAGTTGGTCTTCTCCGGGTCAGAGCAGAACTTGTCGGGATGGCCGAAGGACGGATCCTGGGCGGCGACGCGGCCCCACAGGTCCCAGCCGCCCCTCTTTCAGGTCAGTGGAGTAGGCGGCGGGGCTGTCCTGGGAACCCAAGGCGGAATTCTCCACACAGCCGCCAGGTGTAAGGAATACCAGATCGTCCTCCGTCAGGTCGATGTCCTGCTTTCCCTCTATAGTGAGAAGATGCAGCTGCCGGGCAATCTTTTTCCGGCGGAAATCTCAAAGCGGATATCCGTCACCTTAGTGTTGTAGTGGAACTGCACCCTGCCCGCTCCAGGTACTTCACCATGGGAAGAATCATAGACTCGTACTGGTTGTATCGGGTGAAGCGCAGGGCACTGAAATCGGGCAGGCCGCCGATGTGGTGGATGTAGCGGCGGATATAGAGTTTCATCTCCAGAGCGCTGTGCCAGTTCTCGAAGGCAAACATGGTGCGCCAATAGAGCCAAAAGTTGCTGTCCAGCACCTCGTGGCTGAAAAAGTCGGTGATGGGCCGGTCGTAGAGCACCTCGTCCGGTGTGAAAAACAGCCGCATGATCTCCATGGCGCCCTTGTCGGACAAGCGGAATTTTCCATCGGTGTGGGCATCCTGGCCCCGGTCCACCGTGGCTCGGCAAAGAGAGTAGTTGGTATCCCGCTTGTTCAGGTAGTAGTACTCATCCAAAACGCTCAGGTTCGGGTCCTCAATGGAGGGGATGGGCGGAACAGGTCCCCATAACCTCGAAGTGGTTGTCCATCTCCCGGCCGCCCCGCATCACATAGCCCAGCCCCGGGTACTCCACCCGTCGCAGGCACCGCCTGGGATGGGATCCTTCTCGAAAATGTGGATGTGCCTGCCTGGCATCTGTCCATCCCGCACCAGGTAGCAAGCGGCGGACAGGGCCGCCAGTCCCGTACCCACGATGTAGGCGGATTTGTGCTCCACACCCTCTGGCTTCAGGGGACGGACAAACGCCTCGTAGTTGCCACTGGAATAATACATGAAAACGACCTCCTTTGTTATTTTGGATGGCCCCATTGTAGGCTTGGAACGTCGGTTTCAATGAACAGACTGCCCCGGATGATGAAAGTTTCATCATCCGGGGCAGTCTGTATAAAATTTTTCACGGGAGTGAATGCGCCGCCAGGTTCTGAATGGCCAGGAGCAGCTGGCCGCGGGTCATGAGGCTCACTGGCCAACCACCTCCTCCGGCGGCGCCTGCATGCCGTCCTCACCCAGTCCAGCATAACCCCACAAAGGCATGTTTGTAGAAGTTGGTAATGTACGCCCGGTCCTGCTCCGAGAGGGAATAGGGCTGGGACAGTTCCTCCACCACGTCGAGGAGCAGCCTATAGACCACCCGGCCCAAGTAGTTTTCCACTTGCTCCCGCTGGACGGAACGGTAAACCCCAAGGATGAAGGCCTGGTTCTCGATCACCGCGTGGCACAGGGCAATGAACCCCTCCTGCCAGGTGTTATAGCCCTTCCGCCCCTTGAAAGCCCTGCCCCTCCTCCTGACAGATCCAGTCGATGAGGTCGTAGATGTCCTGGAAGTGATAGTAGAAGGTCATGCGATTCATGCCACAGTCCTCAGTGATGTCGGCAATAGTGATTTTAGACAGGGGCTTCTGGGCCCAGCAGTTTTTTCAGCGACGCGGCCAGGGCCCGCTTTGGTCAGTTTGGACACCATCCCCCCTCCTTTCACGGGTCCAGTATACCACATGGCACGCTTCCATAAAATATTACTTTTTAACCGTACCTCCCAAAGAAGAAGCGCCCTGTTTGTCTTGCTTACCAAGCAAACAGAGCGCTTTCCTTTTCCCTGAACACAGGGCGAGCTTCCCTGTCGATACTCCGTTTCAAACTGCCAGGCGAATCTCACATAGATGCCTGCCCAGGAACCCTTGTGAACACGGCTTTCCCTTGCTTACGTTGCTAGAAGTGCTGTGGCCCACAGCAGAAGTGGTCTGCCCCCCAAGCTGTACTGGTACCATCTTTGCCAAAACAACACCTGCGCTCCCCCTGTGGAGGACCTCTCTCAGCTCCCCATGGCCATAGGAGGTGTCTTAGGGGGCACCTCCTCCTGCCGATTCCGGCTCCCGCAGCGTTTTGACTCGCAAAGCAAAATAGAGCAGGTGGAACACCCACACCCCTGCCAGGATCGCGCAGGGGACGTAAAGTTCCTTCCGCAGCATCATGGCAAACCCAAAGGCCATCAACAGCGTCACTGTGAGTATGATGCGCCGCTTGGTCCGCCAGGTCATCCCCGGCCCTGGACGTAGCTTTCCAAGTTGTTCTTATATAGGCGCGTGTTTAAAAACCAGCGGTGGAGTTTCTCCGAGCTTTTGGCAAAGCCAACCAGTGCCAACAGCAAAAAGGGAAACGACGGCAGAAGGGGGACTACCACGCCTACTGCCCCCAAGCCCAGTCCCACACAACCTAAAGCCGTCCACAAAACTTTTTAAACTTCATGTTGTCCCTCCAATTTTCGTTTCTCCCGTTGGGTTTCTATGACATGGCGGGTTGCCATCACCGGATGGCAACACAACATCCGCGGCCCAGAAAATCGCATCACCTGGCGAATCTGCTCCCGCATATCTGGCCGGTAACAATGCACCCGGCAGTTGGAGCAAAAGGTTTTCGTCTCCATAAAGGGGCAGCGGTCGCTGCGCTGACGGGCATACCGGTCCAGCGCAGCGCATGCCGGGCAAAGCTGTTTCTTGCCCCCATGCTTTTTCCGACAGTATAGGGCGATCATTTGGGAGACAACCTGCTTCTCCCGCTCCCGCTTTGTGGCAAGATCCCCCATCAGCTTGTCCTCCCATGTTCCACCGAGTAGACCTGGTCTGCGATGCGCATGGTAGAGGTACGGTGGGATACCAACACCACCGTCCTCGCTCCCATCTCCTCCTTCAGGGATTTCAGGATCACCCCTTCGTTGAGGCTGTCTAAATTGCTGGTCGGCTCATCCAGCAAGAGAAAACTACCTCCGTGGAGAAAGGCCCGGGCCATGCCCAACCGCTGCCGTTCTCCCCCAGAGAGGGTGCTGCCCAATTCTCCGATTTGGGTGTCATAGCCCTGAGGCAGGCTTTGGATCAAATCATGCACAGAGGCCTTCCGGCAGGCATCCTCCAGTTCCTCCTGGGTGGCATCCAATTTGGCAATGCAGAGGTTCCTGCGAATGCTGTCGTGAAAGAGGTGGGTTTCCTGGGTGACAAAACTCTCCATTTCTCGGAGATTTTGGGTGTTGATGCGGTTCACATTGGTGTGGGACAGGGCGATCTCTCCCTGCTGGGTCTCCCAAAACCGCATAAACAGTTTCAGTAAGGTGGACTTCCCGCTGCCGCTTCGCCCCGTAATCCCCACAATGGACCCCTGGGGGATCGATACAGAGAGATTGTCCAGAATGGTCTCTCCTCCGTAGGAGAAGGTGACGTTTTTCGCTTCTGCCCCCGTGAAGGTGACAGCTGGTTGACCGATGATCTCCTCCACCACCGGGGTTTCCTCCAGGATGTCCAGCACCCGGTTACCTGCGGCAAAGGTGTTCTGCAGCGTGCTGCCCAGGTTGGCCAGGGCTACGCAGGGGCCAAAGGAACCCATCATGGCCAAGGTGGGGATCAGGACCCCCAGAAAATCCACCTGGCCCTGCTGATACAGCAACGCAGCGGAAAAAAGCATCCCCAGGCTGAACACCAGGATCGCCGCGTTGGTCACCGCCTGGTTCTGCCCAGCGGTTCGCTTCATGCGCGCCTCGTCCTGGGCCAGGTCCTCTGTCCGGGCCTTCATCTCTGCAAGCCGCTGCTTTCCCTGCCCATACTGCAGGATCTCTGAAAGCCCCCGAAGGCTGTCCAGCACAAAACCGGATAGCGCCCCCGACTGGGTACGGAACCGAAGGCCGTCGTCCCCACTGCGCCGGGAGGTGATCAGAGGAATGACGATCCCCACCACGCAGTACCCTGCCAGTGCCAAAAGGCCCAGCGCCACATGAAACCTGCCAATCAGCAGGGAGAACAGCAAGGAAAACAACGCAGCAATGGCCACCGGGGAAATGGTGTGGGCATAAAAGACTTCCAGCAGCTCAATGTCTGAGGTGATGACAGAAATCAGGTCTCCCTTGCCCTTCCCCTCCAGTTTGGCAGGGGCAAGACGCCGCAGCGCCCGAAACACCTTCTCCCGGATCAGGGCCAGTAGTTTAAAGGCAATAAAATGGTTGCACGCCTGTTCCCCATAACGCAACATCCCCCCGAAGGACAGCCAGAAGGATCATAACGCCAAAGAGCATCGGCAGGAAACTTCCATCTGCCAGCCCAGCACATGGGCCACCCCATAGCCCCCAGCACCGTGAGGAAAGCAGCGCACAAATGCCCCGCCAGCCCCATGGCAATGGCCAGGACCATAAACCCCATCAGTGGCTTGACCAAAACCAATCAGCGAAAGCATCACTTGAAACCCAGTTCTCTTCTTCACGGGGCCACCGCCTCTCCATAGTGTTCTAAGACCATTTGGGCCTGCCATAGTTGCTGATAACGTCCGCCAGATTGGCAGAGTTTCTCATGGGTTCCCTGCTCCACAACGTTTCCCTGCTCCATCACATAAATGTGGTCTGCCCAGGTCACGTTGGCCAGACGGTGGGAGATCAGGAGCACCGTTTTGGTCTGAGCCAAAGCCTGTATCTCCGCCAGGATGGCATTCTCACTCTCCATGTCGATGTTGGAGGTGGCTTCGTCGAAAAGATACACCGGACTGTTATGGAGCAGCGCCCGCGCCAACGCCAGCCGTTGGCACTGCCCCCAGACAGGTTGGCCGCCCGCTCCAGGAGGGGCGTGTCCAGCCCCTTTCTCCCCCGCGGAGAAAGTCCGCCAGTTTGACCCGCTCCAAGACGGCCCACATCTGTGTCTCATCGGCTGTGGGGGCATCCCATGCGCAGGTTATCCGGACGGTCCCTTGGAACAGATAGCTTTGATGGCCCACATAAGTCACATGTTCCAACAAATGGTCCTCTCGGATGTGGGAGAGTTCTTGGTCGCCCACCGTTACGGTACCACGGTATCCCCGGTTCCGTCCCATCAGGATCGAGGCCACGGTGGATTTCCCACAGCCAGATTCCCCCACGATGGCCGTAAAGCTCCCCACAGGAATGTCCAGGTTGATGCCATGGAGCACCTCCCTGATCCGCCTGGTAGGAAAAACAGAGGTCCCGACATCGGAAGACAGCCTCTTGGGGACATCCCCCTCCGGCATGGGTGCCTCCGGCAGGTCCAACAGCCGGAAAATTTTTTCACTGGCCGCCATGCCATTCATGGCGATGTGAAAGTAGGAACCCAGCAGCCGCATCGGCAGGAAGAAATCCGCCGCCAGTACAATGATCAGCAGGCACTCTGCCAAGGTCACCTGCCCGCTCTGGTACTGGGTCACAGAGAGGATCATCCCCAGGGCAGCCCCTGCCGTAAGCGATGAGGTCCATGATGGTAATGGAGTTGAGCTGCATGGTCAGCACTTTCATGGTGATTTTTCGAAACTTCTCGGCTTGCCGGTTCATCTCTTCCTGCTGAAACCCGTCAGCCTGATAGATCTTCAACGTGGTCAGCCCCTGGAGGTTTTCCAAGAAGGAGTCCCCAACGCCGTGTACTGCCCCCAGTAACGGGCCAGCAGCTTTTTGGCCCAACGCTGCACTGCCACAATGGCCACCGGAATCAGAGGACACAGACCAACAGCACCACAGCCGCCGGGAGGCTGACTGGGGCCAGCACCACAAAGAGGGTCACCGGTGCCAGAACGGCATAGAACAGCTGGGGAAGGTAAGAACCAAAGTAGGTCTCTAATTGATCAACCCCCTCCACTGCCACTTGGACCACTTCAGAGGTGTTCACCTTCTCCTGGTAGGAGCTTCCTAACCGGAGAAGCTTTCCATAGATCTTCTCTCGTAAGGTTTTCTTCACCGCGCTGGAGGCCAAATACCCCATTCTACTGGAAAAGGTGGTGCAAAGACATCGCACCACCACCGCTCCAGCGGCAACCCTAAGGTGGCCAGTAAGGTGTTACGATCCACCGTTCCCGCAAATAGACTGGCCAGAAGGTTGGTGACCCAAACCATCATGACGAGGTTTGCCACCAGAGAAATCCATTGGCACAACACGTTACCGGCAATGTATCGCTTACTCTCGCTGACCATGCCAATCAGTCGTTTGTTGAGCATACCATCGATTCACTCCTCTCTGCTTTTAGTTAGCTCTCGTTAACTCACCCTCAAAGAAAAAGACCGCCAAATTAGCAGTCACTAACTTTTGGTCTAGCATACCTGTTCTCTGAAAAATGTCAAGCGCTATTTTTCCGTTCACTGGATGCGCTGCATTGATTTTTTCTCACCATTCCTGTTATAATAGAGAGGAACACGAATTTGTATATCCGTTTGACAGGAGGTATATATCCCATGCGAAAGAATTTTGGTGTGAAACCTTGACCTATCCCCAGCCGGTATTCATTCTCGCCGCATACGATGAACACGGCGTTCCCAATGCGATGAATGCTGCTTGGGGCGGCATCAGCGAGGAGAATGAATTTCCCCTCTGCATCAGCGCAGAGCACAAGACCACAGAGAACATTCTGGCCCGCAAAGCCTTCACCATCAGCATGGCAGATGCCGCCCATGTCACGGCCTGCGACTATGTGGGCATTGTGTCGGGCAACGATGTGCCGGATAAAGTGGCCCGGCCTTCCACACCTCGAAAGCTGCCTTTGTGGACGCACCGCTGATTGACGAACTGCCCATGGCCGTGGAGTGCCGCCTGGTCAGCTATGACCCGGAAACGTGCCGCCTGGTGGGCCAGATCGTCAACGTGAACGCCGAGGAAAGCGTGCTGGATGCAAGCGGCAACATTGACCCTGACCGCTTCTCCCCATCATCTTTGACCCCATCCACCACACCTACCGGAAGTTGGGAGACATTGTCGGCAACGCGTTTGAAGACGGCGCCATGCTCAAGTAAGATTGTTACGGCCATCCAAACGGCGTTGTCCTGCTTGGATGGCCGTATTCCTTTCCGGAACGATAGGAGGCAGTTCCCATGGGTTTTGATCTCTCGGAATTCTATGAAATCTATGGCCACGACCTGGAAGTGGAGGCCCGGCAAGAGCAGCAGCGGTTTCAGCAGAGGCTGCTGGGCTGGGTGCAGACCTGGAACAATACCCTTTGTTCCCTATATGACACCGCTGTAAACCATGTCCGTGCCCTGGCGCCAGAGGATTGGCCTCTGGCAGACCTGGTCCCCCAAGTCGTCCTCTACTGGAGCCTCGCTGGCGCCCAGGAGGGCAACCAATGGAACCGCACCCTGACCTGCGGGGATGGAGAGAGATGGTCTCAGGCAATACAGCAACCCTACCCGCCCCTGCTGTACACGCTGATGGCCCACCGGGCATTTCCCGCAACCTTGACGCCGCTGCCCAGTCGATTGTCCAGGGGGAGCGCCCCTTTTCTACCGGGAAGGCGCCCTTCGCAGCGGGGTCTGTGGAACCTTCTGGCAGAAGCTGGTCCCCATCTCCCCCTTACCGCCCTTACCAAATGTGGCCCCAGCCCTAGAGACCTTGCTCCGCACCCTAACACAGTGCTACGGCATCTTTTCCGGACAGGATACGACAGCCATCTACGAGGATGCTCGAGAGACGTTCCAGGCCCTGTGGAGCACCCTCTCCCTCCGTCAGCCAGACCGAGCGCGAGCGGAGGATGCCATTCGCCGCTGGGACTTTTCTCAAGTAGAAAACGCCCCCGGGACCTTCTGATCGCCGCGTATCCAGAGGTGTTTCAAACGTGGGACAAGGAAACGCTGGAAAACACCTGGGAGGCCGAAATTCTCCAGCGCATCTACCCCACAGACCCAGACCTGGCCATCGCCATGTGGCGGCTTCTCCTGGACACTGCCCAGGAACCGCTTCAGAAAAATCCAGAGGCAGCGGAATACCTGCTGTTCGATGTCATCGATGGTGTCCTTTGGCCCGGTTCTCCTTCCAGGAAGGACCACCTCCTCCCTTGCTAAACCAACCGGAGCAGAGCGAACCCTTCGCCCGGCAGGTCTTTCAAAGTGCCTATGCCGGGAAGCCCCAGGCGCGGCTGTTGGAAGCCTGTGACACCCTCCAGAAAGACGCCCTGAAGAAGCACTGCCTGGCCTTGCTCGCAGAAAATCCCTGCCTGGGCCCAGTCCCAGAACCACTGACCAAGAGAGCCCCATCCCTCACACGTCCCGTGAGGGATGGGGCGTTCTCATGCCCTGGGCCGGTCAATGGTAACCGCACACACTTTACGCAAGGTCAGACGATAGACCAGGTAGAGGAGAACAGAGACCACCCCAACGACGGCCAGGCACGCCAGCATCCCCGCCCCCCTCTAGGGCATTGATCCCGCGGGGTCTCAGTTGCCGTACATCATCAGGGTATAAAATGCGTAAACCAACCCCGTCCCCACGAGGATGGGCGTTCGGAACACCCGGCTCACCTGTCCCTTCACGGAGCGGTACAGGTAGGCGCGGGCGCACCCAAGTGCCGCAAATCCTCATACACCTGGGCATTGGCTATGGCGATGGTCATACAGCGAGTAAAGGAGATCACCACAAAGGACGCAAACACACCAGTGCGATGAAAACGAAGAGCATGAGGAAAACTGCCATGGTTTTGACCAGTTCCGTCTGGTCCAGAATGGTAAACTGTGGCATGTATTTCCAGTCCGTTCGGAACTGGGAGCTGTCTGGGTCGGAATAGTGAATGGTGTCATAGCCCCGTTCCTCCAATGTCTCTGGGTCATAGAAGTACGCCCCTTCTCTTGCAGCTGCAGCATCCGTTCCACCGGGTCCCAGGCGGAGACCACCTCCACCTCTGGCCCGGAGTGGTCCACGATGGCATAGAACAGGTCGCTGGCAAAGGGATAGCTGGCCTCCAAGTCTGCTACCTGGAATGCCACAAATTCTTCCCTCCATTCTGGGGTTAACCCCTGGGTGATGGCGGCATAGTCCCCATCGTCCAGTAAGAAGCAACCGAGCAACTGGGTATACCGCACAGGCTCCACAGGCTGAATGTCCATCTCCTGACCGGTGACCATGTTGGTGATGTGGGTGACGTCCCCAGCGGAGCGCCAAGGGGTGCTGGCCTGGTCATCCAAGATATTCGCACCAGTGCCAGGGGCCAAGTCCACTTCGATTCCCGTCAGTTCCCGAAAGGCGCTTTCCGATAGGAAGGAGGCCCCGTGGAGCAACCCATGGTACTCCTCGGTGTAAGTGGTCCCGAAGGGGCCCTCCGTCTCCACCTCCTCGATGCCGTCACAGCCTAGAGTGGCGGCGGAGGCCTGGGGACCAGGTGGTGAGCTCCACGCCGTGGTCTGCCGCCAACTGCTCCACTTCCTGGCGGGTGAGCATCGTCTGGTCGCTCCGATAGTGGTAGAGGTAGTCAATGGGGCGGTCTCCCGTGCTCAGCTCCGAACTGGTCAGCAGCATGGGAGTAAAAAAGCTGGCAAAATAGGCCCCCACCAGCAAGACGGTCATCACCAGCATATTCCGCACCGTCTGTTAGCCTTTGAAACTGCATCATGCTGGTGGCGATGAGATCCCCGATACTTCCCTCTCTTTCCGCCCCAGCCGTTGACCACGGTGTGGAGCAGAACCATATAAAGGCCCACCAGGGCGGGCAGATAGAACAACGCCTCTAAAACCGCTTACGCATACCAGTGCAGGCCCTGGATCAGCACACTGGGCATGCCATACCCCTAGGACTCCGCCCAGGGCGATGAGCACAATCCCAGCCTGGCCCGTACCATCGCGGCACCGCCCGGATGGGTTCCGATTTATGGGACTCCTGGACGATGTCGATGATGTTGGTGCGGCGAACCGAGCGGCAGCCCATCCCCAAGAGCACCAGAAGCACAAACAGAGTGAATCCGCTTGGGAACCAGTAGGATTGCAGTGTAAACCGCAGCGCCATCTCCGCCGTGTCCACCACAAACGTGCGGAAGATCTGCCAAATTCCCCAGGCCAGCGGCCCGCCCAACAAGGCGCCTGCCCCGCAGGATAGCAGGGTCAGGAGGGTCAGTTCCCTCGTAAGCATCCGGCTCAGTTGTTTACGCGCGTGGCGCCCAGGGCCAAAACACGCCAAGCTGCCGGGACTTTTGCCGGAAGAAGAGGCCGGAGGCGTAGGTGGTAAACACCCCACAGCCCAACACCGCCAGAACGAACACCATCATCACCTGTTTTCTGGAATCCCCGCCCCTCAGGCAGAACGGTGAGAATGGTGGGAGAGCGCATCATGCAGGCGTAGGCCGTGATCAGCAGCACGGAGAAAAAGGCGCACCCCCCAACAGCGCGTACTGCCGCCAGTTTTTCTGGCGGAGGTGGCGGTAGACATGGGCAAAGGTCTGCATGGACTCACCCCTTCCCATGTCGCGGATGACATCCAGCAAACGGTCCTGAAAGGCATCCCTGGGTTGTGCTCCCTCTCCAGCACCCGCCAGATGACCCCGTCCTGAAGCATGATCACCCGGTCACAGAAGGAGGCCGCAAAAGAGTCGTGGGTCACCATGAAGATGGTGGCGGACAGAGACTGCTTGGCCCGTTCAAAGGCCGCAATCACCGCCCGGCTGGACCGGGAGTCCAGGTTTTCCCGTGGGCTCATCCGCCAAGATGAGCAGGGGTTGTTGATCAGTGCCCGGCCACTGCCGTGCGCTGCTTCTCCCCACCGGAGATCTCTGCTGGGTACTTTTCCTGGATGGGGTGATGCCAAACACCTGGCAGAGTTGGTCTGCCCGGGTCTCTGCCGCGGGACCCGCACTCCCTCCAATAATGGCAGGCAGCAAGATATTCTGCCGCACCGTGAGCCCATCCAGCAGGAGGAAATCCTGAAAGACAAACCCCAGCTGCTTGTTCCGCACTGCCGCCAATGCGGTCTCATCCAGGGCCGCCAACGGGCGGTCCCCTAGGATGATCTCCCGCAATCAGCCGGGATATAGCAGGAGATGCAGTTGAGCAGCGTGGTTTTCCCAGACCCCGAAGGGCCCATCACCGCCACAAACTCTCCCTTCTCCACCTCCAGGAAATCCCCTTGAGGACTTCATAGGTGGTCTGTCCCACCTGATAGGACTTATGTAGGTTTTCCACCGTAAGCATCATATGCTCCAGGTAGAAAAATGCGCTGGCTGGGGACGAAACTCCGGACCTTGCCACCACCAAGGCAGACAAAACCGCCCACGGATTTGGCCTGCCGGGCATGCGGGAAATTGCCCAACGCTATGGCGGTTCCCTGGAAGCCTCCGCTGACCATGGACGCTTTGAACTCCTCGTCTGTCTCCCCCAGTAAAGAATGTGGGGGAGTTTTGAAAAAGCGTTGTCCTTTCCTCCTATTTCATGCTATAATGTCTCAACAAACCCAGAAACATCAGAAATGATCGATATGAATTCGAGGGAGGAATGGAATATGGCAGACAACAAGCGCCCGGAATCCATGGAGCGGATCACCACCCCCGCTTTGGCAGAAGCGTTCATCCAGGAACAGGTGGCGGCACTTCAGAAACAGATCGGGGACAAAAAAGGTCCTGCTGGCCCTGTCCGGCGGGGTGGACTCGTCGGTGGTAGCCGCCCTGCTGATCAAGGCGGTGGGTAAGCAGCTCACCTGCGTCCATGTAAAACCACGGCCTGCTGCGGAAGGGAGAACCGGAACAGGTGGTCGAGGTGTTCCGCCACCAGATGGATGCCAACCTG
>VOFG01002339.1_pt1 | contig 44267 bp, 46 predicted proteins | sample 5384171 | NCBI WGS metagenome assembly VOFG01 (sample SAMN12384726, study PRJNA508395) | human gut metagenome | isolation source: healthy gut F | host: Homo sapiens
GACGCCGAGGAACGACAGATGCAGCACCCGCGTACCCAGCAGCGCCAGCGGGATGGCGACGACCCAGAGACTTGCAAGGTCGAAGATCATGCCCGTCAGCGTATCGCCGCCGGAGCGGAACACGCCCACGACCTGCACATAGGAGATATTGCGGAAGCAGTATTCCAGCGAGCAGAAGATCGTCACGGCGTAGGCCGTTGAGATGGTCGTGGCCGAAAGATTGTCGCCCATGGCGAACAGGGACACGAGCGGGTGCCGCGCGGCGATCATCGTCAGGCCCACAACGAGGCCCATCAGCGGCACCAGCACGGAAAAGCGCCGGGCGTCGGACACGCCGCGCTGAATTTTGCCGCTGCCGATGGATTTGCCGACCATGATGACGCAGGCGTTGCCGAGGCCGACATAGAACGCGAAGGCAAGCTCGGAAAACGTCTTGAAGATGGTCATGCCGGCGTAATATTCATAGCCCATGTTGGCATAAATGCGGTTGAGCATGAGCATACCGAGCGCCCACAGGCCTTCGTTCGACATGACGGGCAGTGCGCGGGCGCAGAACTCGCCGAGCTGCTTCAGGTTGAAGTCAAGCAGCTCCCGCACCGGGCCGACCAGCAGGTTTTTCTCAAACGCAGAGAAGATCAGAATCAGCACCGGCCCCAGCCAGGACGAAATGCACGTTGCGATGGCCGCGCCCTCTACGCCGAGCCGCGGCAGGCCGAACGCGCCGAAGATCAGGCCATAGTCCGCAAAGGCGTTGGCGATGGTCGTGACGATAGAAACATAGAGCGGCAGGCGGACGCGCTCTGTACCGCGCAGGACGTTGGACAGCAGATACGTCAGCGCGACGGCGGGATAGGAAAAGCAGACGATGCGCAGATACCGGCAGCCGGTTTCCACGACGGCGGGGTCTTGATTGAACAGGCCCAGCACCCATGTGGGCGCCGCCAGCGCGACGGCCAGAAAGCCGAGCGAAACGAACATCGCCAGCATCAGGCCGATGCCCATCACGCGCCGGATGCCCTTGAGGTCCTTGACGCCCCAATATTGCGAGATAAACACGCTCATGCCCGAGCACAAGCCAAAGCCCAGAAGCCCGCAAAGCCAGCCCCACTGGGCCGCCATGCCGACGGCGGAGAGCGTCACGTCGCCCAGCTGCGACACCATCAGCGTGTCGACCAGCTGGAACGAGCTTGTCAATACGTTTTGCAGCGCGACTGGAACCGCCAGCTTCACGGTCACGCGCCAGAAGGGCTTATCGCCCAGATAATCAGTCAGTTTCATAAGAAATAATACTCCAAGGCAAAGATGTGGGGATGCTGCCTTGCGGCAGTATCCCCACGAAGTTTTTGTACAGGTCGCGTGAGTGACCTTCGTCAGAAGAAAGCCTTTCGGAACGCATCCTTGCAAAGCAAGGCTGCTTATCCTGTCGGCTTCCTTCTTCCGCTCCAAAACGCAAGTGAAGCTCGCGTTTTGGCTTTGACGGAGTGCGTAGGGGCCGACGACTCTGTCGGCCTCAAAAATGTGGCAAATTCGCCGCAGATTTTCGAAAAAACACTGCGTTCTGCGGGCGGACAGTGTCGTCCGCCCCTACAGATTGTGTTCGAATTTACGCAAATTCCATAAAATTACAGCTTACGCCATACCAGCGGTGATGATGGCCATCTTGTAGACCTCGTCGGCGTTGCAGCCGCGGGAGAGGTCGTTGATGGGGGCGTTCAGACCCTGCAGGATGGGGCCGTAGGCCTCAAAGCCGCCGAGCCGCTGGGCGATCTTGTAGCCGATGTTGCCGGCTTCGATGCACGGGAAGATGAACGTGTTGGCGTAGCCCGCGACCTTGCTGCCGGGGAACTTCAGCTGGCCGACGACCGGGGAGACGGCCGCGTCAAACTGCATTTCGCCGTCGATGGCCAGCTCGGGTGCAAGCTTCTGCGCCTCGATGGTGGCGTCGTGGCTGAGCTGGACCGTGCCGCCCTTGCCGGAGCCCTTCGTGGAGAAGGACAGGAGCGCGACCTTCGGGTCGATGCCGAAGAACTCTGCCGTGCGGGCAGACTCGACCGCGACCTCAGCCAGCTTCTGCGCTGCCGTGAAGGTCACCTCGCCGGTCGCCTTGTCGACGGTATCCTGATAGTCGATGTTGATGGCGCAGTCGCCCATGCAGTACTTCTCGTCGTTGCCGTCCTTGTCCTTGCGGAAGAGAATGAAGGAGGAGGAGACCAGGTGTGCGCCCTTCTTCGTCTTGACCAGCTGCAGCGCCGGACGGACAGTGTCGGCAGTGGAATAGGTCGCGCCGCCGAGCAGTGCGTCGGCCTTTCCCATCTTGACGAGCATGGTGCCGAAATAGTTGCCCTTGGCGAGTGCCTTGCGGCAGTCTTCCTCGGACATCTTGCCCTTGCGCAGCTCGACCATCTTTGCGACCATCTCGTCCATGCCGGCATAGGTGGCCGGATCGATGATCTCGGCCTTGGCAATGTCGAAGCCGCCCTTTTCGGCTGCGGCCTTGACCTCGTCGACATTGCCGATGAGGATGACGTTCATCAGATCGTCCTTGATGAGGCGGTCAGCCGCTTCGAGAATACGGGCGTCGGGGCCTTCGGTAAAGACGATGGTGCGGCGAGTAGCCTTCAGTGCGTCGATCAGCTTTGTAAACATGGTATCTTACCTCCATTATGCGGTTTTTCCGCTGTTATTCTGACTCCCAGTATACAACGAAACCCGGCATAAAACAACACCCCCGGCAAAAATTTTCCGTCTATCCGGCAGGCCGCACCGGGATGGTAATCTCGGTCACGAATTTTTCAGATCCATCCTTATCCTGTCACGTCGCCCTCAAACACGTTCTTTTCGGCGAGTGCGAGTCAAGCGGTTTTTGCAGAAAGGGTTTACTTTTTCCCGGTTATCACATATAAGATGTGGCGTTTGCGCCGCTTCCCGGCGCGAGTATGTCTCAAACGAGGTGCGGTATGCAGCACAGTCATCATTTTCACGGGCAGATGTCCGATACCTTCCGCGCAGCGGTCTTCGTCACGCTCTCCGGCGGCTTTCAGGACGCCTATACCTACATCAGCCGCGGTCAGGTCTTCGCCGCAGGCGCAGGCCTCGGCAGTCTCGTGACGGAGTTCACTGACATCCGCGCCATCTGGGTCTGCTGCGGATTGCTGCTCATCAGCTTCATCCTCATGTTCATCCGCGACGATCGGAGGCATGAACGCGTGCGCACATCGAAGCCTTTCTCCGGAGAATGCCTTTTCGGCGGCGCGGGCCGACCGTCGGCCCCTTCAATGGAATAAAACCGGCCCGCTGCTTTTTTGCAGCGGGCCGGACTTTTTACAGGACCTTCCCCAAGAAATCCTGCAGACGGGGATTCTGGGGGTGCTCAAAAATCTGCTCAGGTGTTCCCTGCTCGACGAGCTTACCGTCGGCCATGAACAGCACGCGGCTGCCGACCTCGCGGGCGAAGCCCATCTCGTGCGTGACGACGACCATCGTCATGCCGTCGTGCGCCAGCTCCTTCATGACCTCCAGAACCTCGCCGACCATCTCCGGGTCGAGCGCGCTCGTCGGCTCGTCGAAGAGCATGACCTCCGGCTCCATCATGAGCGCGCGGACAATGGCCACGCGCTGCTTCTGTCCGCCGGACAGCTGCGCGGGGTACGCGTTCCCGCGGTCGCCGAGACCGACGCGCTGCAGCAGCTTCAGCGCCTGCGCCTCCGCTTCCTCCTGCGATTTGTGCAGCAGCTTCACGGGCGCAAGCGTCATGTTGCGCAGAATGGTCATATGCGGGAAGAGGTTGAAATGCTGGAACACCATGCCCATCTTCTGGCGGTGGAGGTTAATATTGCAGCTCTTATCGGTGATATCGACGCCGTTAAACAGAATCTGTCCGCCCGTCGGTACCTCCAGAAGATTCAGGCAGCGCAGGAACGTGGATTTGCCGGAGCCGGACGGGCCGATGACGACCACGACCTCACCCTTTTTGATATCGACCGAAACGCCGTCGAGCGCCTTGATGGCGGACGTGCCGGTAAAATGCTTTTTCAGATCCTGAACCTGGATCAGAACGTCAGTGGTCACTGCTGCGCAGCCTCCTTTCCAGCTTGCTTACCAGATGCGAGAAGAATACGACCATGATGAGATACAAGGCTGCGACGATTAGCAGAGGCATGGCCTGAATGTACGTCTGCGAGCGGATGATCTCGCCGCCCTTGGTCAGATCGTTGACGGCCACATAGCAGGCGACGGAGGTCTCCTTCAGCAGCACGATGAACTCGTTTGCCAGCGCGGGCAGAACGTTTTTGAGCGCCTGCGGAATGATGATATAGAACATGGTCTGCGCAAAGTTAAGGCCGAGCGATCGGCCCGCCTCGTTCTGTCCTTCGTCGACGGCCATGATGCCGCCGCGGATGATCTCAGCGACGTAAGCGCCGGAGTTGATGCCGAAGGTGAGCATGGCGACGGGCGTACCGTTGCGTGCGGTGGAGAAGACGACAAAGAACATGATGAGGATCTGGATCATCGCAGGCGTGCCCCGAATGACGGTCAGATAGACTTTGCAGAGCCAGTTTGCGATGTTCAGAAGCGTCCGGCCGGGGCCGGGACGCATGGTTTCATGCGTCTTGTCGTGCGTCGAGCGGATAATGGCGACGATTGTGCCGATCAGGATACCGAGCAGCACGGCGGCCAGCGCGATCTGGAGCGTATTGCCCAGACCCTTTACTATATATTTCCAGCGATCCTTGGTGATGAAGCAGGTGACAAAGTCCTTTGCGACCTTTGCGATCCATTCCCGAAACCATTCTGTCATGGGCGAAGCGCTCCCTCTTTTCTATAAAGTCGTATGGTGCGAAGCAGCGGGGCGGAGCATCGCTCCGTCCCGTTGCGAAGATACAGATTCAATTGGATTACTTGATGTACTTGTCGACGATGGACTGGAGCGTGCCGTCGGCGGTCAGCTCGGACAGTGCCTTGTTGACCTTCTCCAGCAGGTCGGTGTTTTCCTTGGCGATAGCAATGGCATAATCCTCAACGGCGTATTCGGTGTCGAGGATGTGCAGACCCTCGTTGGCCGCGACCAGCGCCTTTGCAGGCTCGTTGTCGAGGATGACGCAGTCGACCTGACCGTTCTTCAGGGCTTCGACGGCGTCGGTCGTCTTGCCGAAGGACTTGACGGTGCCGAGACCGGCGTCTTCAATGTCGGACGTGGCATAGATAAAGCCCGTGGTGCCGGCCTGCGTGCCGACGACGGTGTTGGCGCCGTCCGCGAACAGATCGTCGACCGAGGTGATGGGGCTGTCGTCCTTGACGATGACGACCTGCACGCCCGTGGCGTAGGAATCGGAGAAGTTGACCTGCTCCTTGCGCTCGTCAGTCACGGTCATACCGGCCATGCCCATGTCATACTTGCCGGTCTGCACGCCGGGGATGATGGAGTCGAATGCGATGTCGGTGACTTCCAGCTCCATGCCGAGCTTGTCTGCGATGGCCTGTGCGACCTCCACGTCGATGCCGACGATGGCGTCGCCGTCATAGTATTCATACGGCTGGAAGGTGGCCTCAGTCGCCATGGTCAGCTTGCCGGAAGTGGAAGCGGCGTCCTCAGTCTTTGCGGTGGAAGCGCAGGCCGCAAGGCTCAGCGCCATAATGGCTGCAAGCAGCAGTGCAAGATACTTTTTCATGTTCAGTTCCTCCTGTGACGCGTGTGCGTCGTGCGTGTTATTTTGTATGCTCATAATTATACACGTAGAATGCATAATGTCAAGAGAAACTGAATAAAAAACCGCACAACTCTGTTGGCACAAGCGTCCAGAAAAGCGGCGGTTTGCACAATTCCGCGCAAACCGTGTAATTTTTCACAAAAGCGGCAGCCTCTCGTGCGGGCCGGTCCATACATATCTTTGTATATATACAGAGCGTATACTTTTTTGTGCAGCGTCCGTTGTTTTTTTGCCGGGCCAATTTGTAAAGGGTCAGATCTGTGCATTCAGTGAGACGGTGCCTTCGTTTGCGTGAAAGAGCCTGCGGTTTCATCACAGCTGTACGGAATCAGCACCCGCATGAGCGTGCCTTGCCCGATTTTGCTCTGCGTCGTCAGCTTTGCACCGCAGACCGTCTGTAAGCGGCCGCGGACGAGCTGCAGTCCCACGTGTTCCTTTCCGTCTTGCGGCGGCTGCTCCGGGTCAAAGCCCACGCCGTCGTCCGACACGGTGATTTCCGCGCCAAGCGGCGTTTTTCTGAGGAGATCCTGACGCTGATCACCGGCTGATAACACCCTGGGGAGAGCGAGAATGCTCTCCCCGATACAACTGGAGGTGATACCATCTCAAGTGGAAACTGGATCATAGATAACCTCAATTCCTCGCTGGAAACGTGGAACAGTAAGCTGTCTAGAAATCTGGACGTTGCTGACCACCAGCCCGGAGAATTTCAAAGGCGGCGGGATCTGGAATGTGATTGTCGGGATCAACGATGCACTCAAGGCCATCGCATATGCGCTTCTGGTTCTGTTTTTTGTGATTGGCGTCATGAAAACCTGCGGCAGCTTTACGGAGCTAAAACGCCCGGAAGTGGCGTTCAAATGCTTCATCCGTTTTGTGCTGGCGCAGGCGGCGGTCACCTACGGCATGGAGCTGATGACGGCGCTGTTCTCGATTGTGCAGGGCACGATCCAGACGATTATGGGTGCGTCCGGTCTCACGGCAATGGAAGCATCCACGCTGCCAGCCGAGATTGCAACGACGATTGAAGATGTGGGCCTTCTGGAGAGCATTCCTCTCTGGGCAGTGACGCTGCTCGGTTCGCTGTTCATCTGGGTGCTGTCACTCGTCATGATCTGACCGTCTACGGCCGCTTTTTTAAGCTCTATATGGCGACGGCGATTGCGCCGATCCCGCTGTCGAGCTTCGCAGGACAGCCCTCCAGCAGTATCGGTATGGCGTTTATCAAGAGCTACGCAGCCATCTGCTTGGAGGGCTGTGTCATTCTGCTGGCGTGTATTATCTTCTCACAATTTGCATCCAGCCCGCCCGTCGTAACGGAAGGACTTGCCCCGGCAACGGTCGTCTGGAACTACATTGGTGAACTGGTGTTCAATATGCTGGTACTCATCGGCTCCATCAAAATGTCCGACCGGATCATCCGGGAATTGATGGGTCTTGGATAAGAAACCCTCCATCCGCAATGGGATGGAGGGCGACATCAGAGAGATTTTATTACATGGTTGTAATGATCAGGATGCAATCAACTTTCCGTATTCGTACAGTGTATCGCTTGGCAGGTCGATCTCATCATTCCAATACACGCAGGTACGGCTCGGATCAAGCTGTACCTGATTGAACAGACCGTGAATCGTCGCCAAATCGCGATAGCTCTCGATCTGCTCCATATCATCTTTTACATCATACAAAACCTTGCGACCATCATCAAACACAATGCGTAGGCAATAATCCGGCATGGGTCTTACTTCTTTGATTCTTGGCAGCATAACAACACCTCCATTACAGCGGCGGCAATTTCTCCAACTTCTGCGTATCCCACATTTCAAGTAGCCTATCCTGATGCGCACTCATCCATTCCTGCACAAGCTGCTGCGCTCTCGTTGGGAGATCTCCCTCTGTCATCTTCATCGTTTTCAAATCAAAAATACCAATATGTTCCCCATATAGAGCATGCAAATGACTAGGTTCGTGTTCTTTCGGCTTGAAAAACATTTTAATGACGATCCCATAAAACCTACAAATCTCAGGCATTTCATGTCGCTCCTTTATCAGCGTTCCTATTTTTATTATACCCAAATCACAAAAAATTTCAAGCGGAACACATTTCCACAGCCATCTCGGAACCGGGATATACGGCAGCAGCTTTACAAGCGATACCGCTGCAAATAGAAAATCGGCGGCTGTATCGAATCTGGCCCGAAGGAGCTGACATTGTTGGTTTTTCTTGCGATCATGCCGTCTGCCATATCGCTCAGTCCGCACGTCAGATACACCGTATAGAACACAGCCGAGAACACGGGGACGAACGCCAGAAGAATACTCCCTAAAATGCGGATCCCTGTAATTATGTTTGCAATGTGCGTTTTCATTCTGCGGTTCCGTTGACGATTTTGGCGTAGAGTTCTTCCGGGATCATGGGAGAACCGATCTCCGCCAGAAGTGCTGTGTCGATCTGGCCGGTTTGCGCGTACTGCCGCCCGGCCCTGCGAACCAGCTCCAGCCGGGGAACCGTCACAACGGCGGCCTCCGGTGCGTTGAACATAGGGCTTTCCGGTACGGTCAGAATTGTGTGATTGTTGGGGAACAGCAGCTCAAACTGCCGTACTGCCGGTTCAAAGTTGCGCCTGCTGTTCGGAAACCCGCAGCCGCAGATCATCAGATACCGCAGGTGAGAGTAATCCCGCTGATCGACATGGATATAGCGCCCGTTCACCTCTTTCATTGCCATAGAGGACAGGGGGAGGGTTCGGTCAATGAGATTTTTAAGCCCTGCGGGCATTCCGTAGCAGTAGAGCGGATAGCTGAACAACAGCAAGTCGCTGCCCAGCATCTGCTCCAGAATCTCACGCATATCATCGTCGATGGCGCAATGTCCGCCGTTGTATTTGCAGACAAAGCAGCCGCGGCAAAACTCGATATGCTTGTCAGTCACATCAATCGTACGGATTTCCTGCGCGGCAGCTTCTCTCATGCCGTCCAGAAATGCACGGGTAATGTGCATGGTATCGCTTTTCTCTTTCTTTGGACTTCCGTTAAAAACAAGGATTTTCATCTCTAATTGACCTCAGTCATTTTTTCCGCAACCTAAAAAACGCAGCACAAACCGATGATCTCGGATCGCACTGCGTCTAAGCGTCTGGCATTTTGAGTTCTTCAATTTTTCCGTCCTTGAAACGGATCACGCAGGTATATTTGCACTTCGGACAGAATAGAGGGAACTCCTCTAATACCGTGCGCGGCCGTATCTGCGTCCTTGTTTTGCCGCCGCATTTTGGGCAGCAAAGCCAGCCAATTTTGGTGTCTGCGTTGTCCGCCATCTGAAATCACCTCGGTTTATTTGGAAATCAGCGCTCGGAATTCGGCATTACGGTCAAAGCTGCCTTCCGCAAAGCCAGGAATCTCCTTGATGGATTTGCAGATGCTGATGCTGAAGCCCGTCAGAATCTGCCCGATCTCCCGGTCGGAGTATACGCATGGAAGGGGAATCTGTCAATAGCGGGGAGAAACATTTTCCGTTTTTTCACCCTTTTCAAGAATCGTTCCCGGTGTCGCGGCTGCCGTGCCCAGGAACGCAGCCGCTTTCGCAGAAGTCAAGCTGGCGCTGAACCTGGAAGTTCAACGCCAGCTGAGTAACCGCTGATAACCGCAGGTGATTGATTCAGCGGTTACCTGATGGGATGGAAGCGAAGGCTCTTTACCGCACGTTGAAGCATGCAGCGGGGGCTGATTTGATGTTAGATGTTATTCAAAGTCGCCGTACAGCCATTGCTGGCTGCTGCCGGTAAGACGGTAATGGATCTCAAAGACGTCGCTGTCTGTGCCGCCGCTTCCAATGGAAACTGCACAGTCAAGCCATGTTTCCGTTTCGGATACTGCTGCGCCGATGCTTTCCAGCGGAATGACCATCTGAATCCGACCCGCTGCAGGCGACCACTCGACTCTTGCGCCGCTTTCCGTATTGGAAAAGGCCCACGCGGAACCGCTTATCTCATAGCGATCAACTGTTGTTGAATCGCTGCTTCTGACGAATGCCTTTGAAAAGCTGTGCGGCAAAGACGTTCCGTTCAGGGTCGACGTAGTGCCTGCCGCGCTTTCGGTACTGCTTCGGATATGAGCCCCGACCTGGAAAACCGTTTCCGCACAGTACGCAGGCAGACTGCCGGATTCATTATCAACACGGATATAAAGATTGCTCATATCGTTTGTGATGTACACCTTCTGAATCGATAGATCGCTTGACACAGCGTCTGCGCAGGCGTCCAGATAGTACGGCACAAATTCGTACTGCGTCCAGTCTCCCTCGCAGCCGTCATGAACTGCAAGTTCCTTATAGCAGCCCGCGTTGGAGCGATCCGGAATGATCCGCATATCCAGATCGCCGTTCCAGACAAGCGCCGCCAGAATCAAGGATGGCGCAGTCGTCGGCTCCGTGGCGGTCGAAACACAGGGCTTCTCGGTAACATCGCTGACGCATTCCCCGGTGAACATATATCCGGCGCAGGTTCTGTGCAGATTCCAGTCGAAGATATTCTCTGCTTTCTGACTGTCGCCTGTGTAGGCGCTGCAAATCGCATTCCAGTTCGAGATCTGAGGCCAGCTCGGGGAAACTTCGACAGCTTCGTCACCGGACGGACTGTAAATACTGTCCTTGCTGTAGTAGGTGTCCATTGCATACCGGGCCATGCCGTATTCATCATCCAGGAGATCCGCTTCAAAGGCGCTGATCGTGTCACGGGCTCTGGAGGAATTGATGTCAATGATGCCTGTAGTGAACAGAATAAGTCCGGCGCCATCCTTGATTCTCGACACACTGTTGTCCCAACGGATATCCTTGATAAAGTACTTTCCCTTTGGATACCAGAGGCCATTTGCAAGCGTGTCGTCTCGGTTGATTGCGGATTTGATGGTGCTTGCTGCGCCGTTATAGCTGTCAGCGAGTCCTTGCAGACCCTTCTGCGCAGCCATTTTACCCATTGCTTCAAGCCCGGCGGCGTAAAGTGCCTGCGTGTACGTATAGACGCCGTAATTATCCATGTCCTCAAAAATACTGAAATCCTGCGGCCCGAACCCGTTGCTGTCAATATTGTTCATCACATAGTTCGCCGCTGCAGTCAGCTGCGGCCAGAGTTCGTCGCGCAGCTGTGTGCTGCTTGTCTCCAGACAGTGCCGGTACACGCCGTACAGGAACCAGCCGATCGTATCGTGTTCAGGCTCGATGAATTCCGCACGCTGGTTGCTCCAGACGTCAATACAGGTATTGAAGGAACCGGCGGTTTCGCCGGAGGTAAGCTGCCGGGCGGCAAGCCAGCGCCAGTATTGCGCCCCTTCCGTGGTAAACCCGGCTGCGTCCAAGGCAATTGCCGTGACGGAAGCATCGCGGGTCCAGACCTTATAACCGTAATCATAAGGGTTGGTGGTTGCTACATGCGCGCCGTCTCCGGTTGTCGAACCCGGACGGAGCGTGTTTTTTATCATGATAAGATTGCGCTTGTACATCTTCGCAAGCTCCGGGTTTGAGAAGCTGGGGACTGCTTTCCCGTCTTCCAGCCATGCTCCGTAATACGTTTGTGTATATGTGAGCCAATCGCTGCCGTCGCGCGCATTCAGGGAGGAAACCGTCTGGTTGAGGTCGGCCAGCGTCGCGCCGTATGCAACATAGCCATAGAGGGTACAGGATGCGCCGGCGGACAACTCTGCGGTTTTCAGGAATGCACCGGAAACAGCATTTGCAGATGCGGAGCGGTTATTTGCAACTGAGCCGCTGCTGTGGAAGGTGTACCACGGACTGCAGGAGCTCGAGGCAGTATTGCTGTCGGCGTCGTTCGCAACCTGGAACCCGGCGCAGCTGCCCCATGTGCCGAGCGCCAGATACGGCATACCAGCGGAGGATCTGTCAAAAATAATAGCGTTTTGTGTATCGCTGTATGACGCGCTGATTGCGGAAGTCCCTGTGTTGGCAGGATTCAGCATATCCAGAACGGAAATGCGCTTGCTGCCGGCAGATGTGTTTTTTGATGCTGTACTGCGTAAGCAGGACAGGCATGTTTGGCAGTGCGCAATAATTTCTGGAAATCTCAATACCAGCCGTTGGAACGCCGTCGTATTCCAGATAATTTGTCCGCAAAATGCCGGTTTCATCAAAATACCCTTCAACATCGAACAACTCGCCGGAGGAATAATCCTTCGCACCTGTTTCATCGCGGAAGAACCCGGAGTAATCCCGAATCTGGTTTTCTCCCCAGCTGCTGCTTACATGCAGCTCGCGGATGCCCGCCGGGTTGTCTGCCGCGTCTTCAGAGCAGAGCTGCGTGCTCTGCCAGATCACCATCATATCCTTCGCGTTGGAAAGATACAGGCTCCGGGTGCTCTCATGCTTTTCCTCGACGGTCAGACTGTCGATGTTGATGGCATGGTTATTATACGCGATCCGGACTGTATGCGTCCCCGCAGTCAGGTATTTTCCGACCTCGCTCGTCGACCACTCGTCCCACGATGCCAGCGACGGAAATACAGCGGTGGCCTCGAAGACACCGTCAAAGAGCACCTTTGCTGAAGCGTAGTACCCGCCGGCGTTTGCATACCGGATCAGGAAGGAATAATCTCCCGCTTCTGCAAGATCGACAGAGAACTCGACAAAATCGCCCTTGGCGTCAAAGTGGTCAACAAATCCGGTTCCGGTGTATCCTGCATGATCGGTGTTCGTCTGCACACCGGACAGCACAGCTGCCTCCGCCTCGTATCTCGTTTGCGGATATTCCTTTGCAATGGTGGGAACATGGAGAAGAAGCGAGACGAAAAGCACAAGGATTAAAAGAATGGATATTGTACGTTTCATATGAATCCTCCTCACTCTTTTGTCAACTGAAGTCCGGCGTTACCTCAATCGTATTTCCTACCTGCACAATGTGGTTGTTCCCACTTTCCCATGTTTCATCGTTCAGTAGGATCTTGAATTCCACGCTGCCGCTGACGGGGCGCTCCATTTCAAAGACCCACGTGTTCGCATCGACATTCTGGAGCTTTCGGCCGGAAGACCAATCCAACGGCAGCGTGTCCCCACGGATATACAGGGTGTTGCCATAGCCCGCATCACAGTGTACGATCACGGTCGTTTTCTGATAATCGGGCTGTTTGTACTCCTCCGGATATCCGCTTGTAAGCAGGACTGCGGAGTTTGCCGGGATCGTGACAGTTACCACTCTGGAGTTCGCCTCGGCTCCTTCCGTTACGTTTACAACATAATCCGTATTCAGCAGGTCGGTTAACTGCGTGCCGATCGTGTAGCTCGTTTTTCCTGCGTTCAGGGTGATCGTCTTTGTCTGTGCGCTGGCAGAGTTATTGAAAACACAGAGAATTTCCCTGCCGTTTCCCTCGTTTCTCCGGCTGAATGCATAGACCGGATCGCCGTAGCTGTAATACAGCTCGTTCTGTACGCCGTTGATGAGCACATCGCCGTATGTTTTTCTGAGCTCATTCAGACGCTGGATAAAATGGAAGGTCGTCGTATCCTCACTGAAGCCGGTCATCATCTCGCGGTTGTAGTAGTTCAGCGTTTCCTCTGAGTATTGAAAATTTCCGGCCATGTTCTGCTCTGTTCCATAATAGATAACGGGGATCCCGCGCGCCGCATACTGGAAGGCCAGCGCCATGCGCAGCTTTGCCCAGTTGTCGCTCGCATTTGCAAGGAACCGGGAACGGTCATGGTTATCCAGGAAGGTAAACAGGTGCGAGGCGTCTTTATATTTGCCATCCTGATCAAAGACCCATTTGACGCCGCCCCATTCTTCTCCTTTGCAGAAAACGTTGTTCAACTGGAAGTACAGCGGATAATCCAGCATGCCCCACATGTAATTCATGATCGAGGCGTTTTCATCCACCGAACCGGTAAAGGCTTCGCCAAAGCTGTGCTTTCCGGTATGGGCTTCGTAGAGCGTCAGATACTGCGGAGGAATTTCAATTACAGCATCCACGCGGGAGCCGGAAAAGCCATAGCTGAACCAGCCGCTGTTATTCGCCTGGTTCCAGTATGCGGACATCAGTGCGGCCCAGCATTCCGGATTTTCCTGCGCCAGATCGTCCAATCCGCCAAGGCTGTAATTCTGTGCTTCCTCCGGATTTGTAAAGTCGCTGATGTTTGGCGTGTTATGATACCAGGCCGGATTGTCAAACGGCGGAGCGGGCTTATAATCGGCAGGTTCATAGGTCGTCGCCGGGTATTCCAGATAATCGGCCGTATGGTTGAGCTGCGCATCAATGATGACTTTCAGCTGCAGCGCATCCGCAGCGGCCATAAGCGCGCGTAATTCTGCTTCGGTACCGAAGTGAGAATTGGGGCTGTTGAAATCCTTTGTGTAGTAACCGTGATATCCTGCCTCGTCGCCGGAACGGCTGTATGTTTCGTTTTCCTGCGGTGCAGAGATCCAGATAGCGGTAAAGCCCATGTCCTTGATATATTGAAGCTTTTGCGTCAGACCGGCCCAGTCGCCGCCCTGATAATAATGAAGATCTCCCGGACGGTACTCCTCATTGAATGTCCCGTTGTTGCTGGAATTGCCGTCAAAGAAGCGATCCGTCATAAGCATGTAAACGGTATCGTTTTCTTCGAGATTCTGCGAGGAATAGCTCACCTGATTTGTCCCCTCCTCATCAAGCGCTGTGCTGCGCGTGTACGCTGTTCCGGCACCGAGGACGGACACGCAAAGCGAGGCGATCAGAAACAGCGCGAGTATGGATTTTTTGTGTTTTTGCATAATGCTGCTCCTTTCGTGGATGATTATCCCTTAATTGCGCCAGCAGCGATTCCGTTCACGATATTTTTTGCATGAAAATGTAAAAAAGAATGACTGGAATTGTGGTCACAACAAAACCTGCCATGATCAGATGCCACTGCTGGTTATACTGTCCATAGAAGTACATCTGGCTGAGTGGAATGGTGATCGGTTTTCCAAGAATCAGATACGGAAGAAGAAAATCGTTCCAGACCCAAAGAACATTGAGAATCGCGACGGTGGTCAGGATCGGTTTGATAAGCGGCAGAACGATCAACACAAAGCGCTTCAGAACGCCGCAGCCGTCAAGCAACGCAGCCTCTTCCAGTTCTCCCGGGACGGAGGATACAAAGCCCCTGATCAGAAAAATCGGAATCGGACACTGCAGCCCGCAATAAATCAGGATCAATCCCCATATATGCCCAGTCACATGCAGATCCCGCGCTGTAGACAGCAGGGAAATCATGATCGTGTGAAAGGGTACAAACATAGAGGAAAGAAACAGCAGCATGAAGCATGCAGACCAGCGGGATTTCCATTTTGCAAGCGCGTATCCTGCGAGAGAACTGACGATCAGATTCAAGACCACAACGCCAGCTGTCAGGATACAGGAGTTCAGCAGCGCTTTCGGAAAGTCTGCGGTTTCGATGATTGTTTTATAGTTCTCGAATGTTGGCCTGGAGGGGAAAAGAGATGGCCGAGGTCAGAATTTCCCCTTTTGTTTTTAAAAGAGTTGACGATTGCAATTAAAACCGGGAAGAAATAGAGAACGGCGATCACACCGACAAGAATTGTGATTGCATATCCGCCCTTGCCTGCTCTTGCTTTACGCATTTGACGCGTCCTTTCTGCCTTGGAACAGATAAACTGCCGCTGTAATGGCGGAGATGATCAGAAACAGGATGATGGATTGCGCGGTTGCGTATCCTGTCCGGTTGGAGCTGAAGCCTGTGTTGTAGATCTGGAGCGCGATCGTTGTCGTTGCGCCGGCGGGGCCGCCGGAAGTCATGGCCATAGGAATGTCAAATGCCTTAAAGCACGACGCCAGACAAAGGATCACATTCATGACGACAACCGGCGCAAGCAGCGGGAGCTTGATCCGCGTGATTACCGTCCATTTATTCGCACCGTCTACTGCGGCGGCTTCCAGCAGGTCTTTGGAAATATTCTGAAGTCCGGCAATATAAATGATCATATAATAGCCCGCGCATTGCCAGATCGCAGTCAGGCCGATCGAATACACGGCCAGCTTCATGCTGCCCAGCCAACTGATCTGATACGCTTCGGGGATCCCAAATGCCTGCACGGCAGAGCGGTAGACGTTTCCATAGAGAAATACCCAGACGAATCCGACAATGATCAGGCTCATCAAATTGGGAAGGAAGAAAACCGCCCGAAACAGCTTCTTGAAGTGCGTATTTGAATCCAGAAGAAGTGCCAGCACAAGGGCCGAAACGTTTGCCCCAAGCGTTACAAAGAGCGTATAACGGACTGTTACCCAAATCGCGCGAAGAAACGCGCGGTTTGACAACGCCTCTTTGAAGTTGGCAAGACCAATGAAGTGAAAATGTTTATTGTAGCCGTATGCGTCTGTAAACGCCAGCACAAGGCTCTGGGCAAAAGGAAGCAGAAAAAATGTGAAGAAAAAAGCAAATGCGGGCAGGATAAACAACTGATACGTCTGGTTTTGCTTTCTTCTCCATACTTCCGTTTGATAGTGTGTTCTATGTATGATCTTCGCCTCCCCGGTCGTCCCGCGCCGCAAATGACCTGCGGCGCGGGACATGTAGTATCAGTTTGCCTGACTTGCGGCCAGCGCGTTGTCCCACGAGGCGTCCAGACCGGCCAGGATATGCTCCAGACTGTCCTGATCCAGCAGGTAGCTCGACAGAGCGCTTTCATATTCCGGGCCGAAGGCAGTCGGCCAGCCGCGATCGACCTGTGTGCAGACCATGCCCGCGTCGATATAGGCTTCCACGTCTTTTGCCAGCGGATCAAAATCAACGGAAACACCCTTCACAGCGGAAAACAGCTTGGAGGTGCTGCACCACAGCTCGGCGATTTCCGGCCGTGTCAGGAACTCAAGGAACAGCTTGCATGCTTCCGGGTATTTTGTCGATGCGGAAATGGACAGACCAAAGTCGGGGAACTGGAACAGCTTTGTCTCAGACGGATCGTCAGAAACCGGAAGCGCCATCATGCCGAGGTTGATGGACGGATTGATCTCCTTAATGGGCTCGAGCGCCCACAGGCCCTGCACCATCATGGCGGCCTCGCCGTTTGCAATCATTGCGCAGGCTGTGTTGTAGTCCGTGTCAAATGCTGTCTGGGTGTTGCCGTTTTCGTAAATGTACTTCATCAGCTCAAAGGTTGTGCTCCATCCGCTGCAGGCCGCAAAGGACTCTGTTCCGGCGCTTCTGGCGTCGTCCCAGTGAATGTCCTTCCCGTAGACCGCAGAAGCAGCTGCGATCAGAGAAACCGGCTTGATTGTCCAGGAATCCTTGAACCCCAGCGCAAACGGTGTCACACCGTTCGCTTTCAGGGTTTCAACCGCTGCTTTGAATTCCGTCACGGTCGTCGGCACGGCGATATCGTATTCTGCAAAAATATCTTTATTATAGAAAATACCCTCGCAGCTTCCGTCAATCGGAAGCGCCCATGTATGGCCCTCCGAATCGGAGAAGGTCGAATCAAGGCGCGCCTCATCTGTGACGTTGTTCAAAAACGCTTCACCGGCGAGATCCATGATATAGCCGCCCTGCGCGATGTCCATGGTGTTTGTTGAGCCCTGGAAAATATCTGGGATTTCATTGGTCGCCAGCCGCGCCTTGAGAATTGCTGCCGGCTCGTTTGTAACGATTTCCTGTTCGACGTTGATCGTTGGATATTCCTTATGGAATGCGTCGATGATCTGCGTAAATGCGTCCTGCGCTTCCTGCTTTTGATGGAACAGATGAATCGTAACGGGTTCTGTCTCCGGTACGTCCGCTTCGTCTTGTGCGCTTTCGGCAGATGCTTTATCTGCCGTATCCTGTGCAGCTGCGTGGTCGGAGTTTGCCTGCTCTGTTGTCTTTACGCTTGTGCATGCAGACAGCAGAGAAAAGAGAACGCCGACGCAGAGCAGCAGAATCACTGATCTTCTCACTTTTTCAATTTTCATCATGAAACCTCCATTTAACTCCACTGAATGACAGACCTGATGTGCTTTTTTTAGGCGTCTTTCTTGGCCAAGAAAGGTTTGAGGGGTTGCCTACAATTAAATTATATCGTTTGGGAAACACGGCAGCAATAAAATCATTTAGCTTTCTTGTGAAATATATCAACTTCTTTGTGTAAAACTATCAAAAATTCATTTGATTTGCTATAATATTTAGGAAAGGCGGTGAAGCTCCATGTTCCGACGATTCCGATCGCTCAGGAAAAAACTCATCTGCTCTGTTCTGCTTACCTTGTCGATCCCCGTCATCATCGTGGTTGTCATTGCACAGGTTCGGTCGCAGTCCGCAATTCGGGCGCAGGCAAAAAAGCTCAATGAAAATCTGCTCGAAATGGGGATCCATCAGATGGACGCAACGTGGGAGGGACTGGACAACGTTTACCGCTCCATTTATCTGAATGAGGCATTCAGAGAATACCTTCTGCACTACGGGCAGCAGACCGGTCCGAACGCTGCGGCAAGCGAATCAGATCTGTTAAAGCGGGTCTTTCTGTCAAGTCTGAGCAGCCGCGCGGATCTCTACAGTATTATTTTCGTTGATAACAGCGGACGGCTTACATATGCGACGCGGGAAGAATCCGGTTCCGTTCCGGAGTATGCGGACGCTGCGCTTCCGGATGCGTATCTTACCTGTCTGGAACCCGATCAGATGAACCGGCTTGACCGCGTCCTGCTCCCGACCTGTGTACATATGCCGCTCCATAAGGTCAGAAACGGTGCGGGCGAATATGTTTATGCGGTTGCACGGCAAATCGTCAATACAGAGCAGCATTTTGAGCAAATCGGGACGATGTTTATCACGGTAAATCTGACAGGAATGAAGCAGCTTGCGTCGCTTATCCTGTCAGATCAACAGGCATATGTTTATATTTGTGACCGTGCGGGGCGGGTGTATTTCGATTCCTCCGGACAGCTGACCGCCCGGACGCTGCCCGAGGAAATGATGGTATTTAAGGACGGTCTGTCTGAGCATGAAATACGGCTTGACGGGCAGGCACATATGGCGCTTTCCGTGCAGTCGCAGAAAACCGACTGGGTGCTCATGACGGCGATTCCGGAAACGCTCTACAGCTCCGACGCAACGGCGGTATCCAAATCCATTTTGACCGCGCTGGTTCTGGCGCTTACCCTGATGACTGTGGTTACAGCGTTTTTTGCGACCAGGATAAGCCGCCCGATCGAAACGCTTGCGGATACAATGGAGCATATGAAACTGCGAAAGCTGGAGCACCGCGTTGCGGTCGTCGGAAACGATGAGATCGCACGCCTGAGCATCAGCTTCAATACGCTGATGGACAATTTGAGCACATCCATTCAAAACGAATATGAAATGGAGCTGCTCCAGAAGCGTTCCGAGATCTGCGTGCTGCAGGCGCAGATGAACCCGCATTTTCTGTATAACGTGCTTCAATCCATTTCAAGCCTCGCTATGCTGGATAAGGTATCGGAAATCATTACAGTCTCGAATTCCCTGGGGAATACGCTCCGTTATTGCATCAACAGCAGCCAGCCGCTCGCGCCTCTGCGCGATGAGATCGCACATGTCACCAACTACCTGACAATTCAGACAATTCGCTTCGGCGACCGGCTGCGGTATGAACTCAGTATTCCTGCCTATACCCGTGACTATCTGCTTCCGCGAATGAGCCTTCAGCCAATGGTGGAAAATGCGATCCTTCATGGCTTTGGGGAACGGCAGGAGCTCGGGACGATCCTTGATTCAAAGCTGGGCAGACGATTCTTTCCTGACCGTGGAGATTACAGACGACGGGGCCGGGATTGCGCCGGAACGGCTGGACGCGCTGAGAAAGAGGCTCTGCGGCACTGCCGCAGCCGATACCGAACACGGCGTTGGCCTTGTCAATCTCAAGGCGCGTCTGGCGCTTCTGTACGAAAAAAACGGACGGCTGGAGATTGACAGCGAGGCCGGAATCGGAACGACGATCCGTATTATCGTTCCGGTAGGAGGTGAGCAGGTGTGATATATCATGTGCTTCTCGTTGAGGACGAGCCGGTTATCCGGGAGAGCATCAAAAAAAGCATCCATTGGGATAGAATGCCCATTCAGCTGGCCGCAGAAGCGGAAAACGGCAGGGAAGCGCTGGCGTATATGCAGACCATGCCGATTGACATTGTAATAACCGATATGAGAATGCCGGTCTGCGACGGCTCCCAGATGCTGAAGCAGATGGAATCCCTGCACTATAACTGCGAAATCATTGTGCTGAGCGAGTATTCGGATTTCAGTTATATGTATCAGGCCATTCACGCGCACGTCTTTGATTATCTGCTCAAGCCGATCGACCCGGCACAGCTGAATCGGCTTCTGCAGGAGCTTGTCGAGCGGCTTGCGCTGCGCGCGCCGGCTGCGGAGGCGGAAGAGCCGCTGCATACACTGTTTCACAAGGCAATGACCGGTACGCTCTGTGATCCGAAAAACGCGCGGATGCTGCAACAGTATGCGGGGAAAACATTTGCCGCCTGCTGCATGCGCCTTCGCCGCAAATCCGACGCTGATGCACGGAGAGAGCGGATTGTTCAGAAAATCAAGCAGGCACCGTTTGCATCCGCACTGTTTCCATACAGCACAACGGAGCCCGTCTTCTGCATGCTGTCGATGATCGGGACGGCGTGTACGCATCAAACGGAACGAAAATACCTGGAATTCGTGCAGACGCTTATGGAACAGGTGTCGGAGGGCACTGCGTTCCGCACAGGCCTTTCCGGATTCGGATATGGCGTTTCCGATGTGAAGGCGGCGATCGATGAGGCTGCTTCCATGCTGCAGTACATCGGGCGCAAGCCTGGGATCCTCTATCAAAAGGGTGTGTCCTCCTATACGCCCTATCTGCTTCCTTCGCCCATTAACGAATCGCAGCTGATCTCGTTTCTGTCGGCATCCGACAACTTTTCGGCGCAGTGCATGACAATGCTTCTGCGCACGATCGAAAGCCGCGCGTATCTGTATCTGCCTGCGGTCAGGCATCTTCTGATCGATTTTACGATGTCTGTAGAGAAATGCTGCCAGAAAATCGGGTATGGCGTGGATATTTCAGAGCTTCTCGGGCGAAACTACATCGACCAGATCAACCAGATCGCATGGGAGGATGAAATTCCGCAGTACCTGCAGGATATGCTGCAGGCTGTCGCGGCCTGTCTCGCAGACAGACATACGCCCAATACCAGGCAGACGCTCCAGCTGATCCTGCGGACTGTGCAGACGCAGTATATGGAGGAGCTCAGCCTGATTGATTTCTCACAGAAGTACCATCTGAACTATATTTATCTGAGCCGGAAATTTAAAGACATGGTTGGTTTGACCTTTACCGAGTATCTGCTGCAAATACGGATGAACAAGGCAAAAGAGCTGATCGAAGAAAACGGAATGAGCGAAAAAGCAGCCGCCCCTCTCGTCGGATATTCCAACCCGTATTACTTCAGCAGCTGCTACAGAAAATATTTTGAGACGAACAGGAGTACATAACAATGCAAACAGAATGGTGGAAGGATGCTGTCGTATATCAGATCTATCCGCGGAGCTTTCAAGACAGCAACGGGGATGGGATTGGCGATCTGCGCGGAATTATACAGCGGCTCGACTATATCAGAAGCCTCGGCGCAACCGTGATCTGGCTCTGTCCGATTTATGCGTCGCCGCTGATCGACAACGGATACGATATCAGCGACTATTACGCAATTCATCCGGAGCTTGGCACAATGGAAGATTTTGATTGCCTGCTTCGGCAGGCACATCAGCGCGGGCTCCGCGTGATTATGGATCTGGTCGTCAACCATACATCTGACCAGCACCGGTGGTTTCAGGAGGGAACGAGCGGGCAGAATCCTGCCTATCGGGATTATTATATCTGGGAAACAGAAAAGCCGAACAGATGGGGAAGCTGGTTCGGCGGTTCTGCGTGGGAATACAACACACAGGTCGGCGCACACTATCTGCATATTTTTGCAAAAAAACAGCCGGATCTGAACTGGCAGAATCCGGCACTGCGTGACGAAATTTATCGTATGATGTCCTGGTGGCTGAATAAGGGGATCGACGGTTTCCGCATGGACGTGATCAGCTTGATTTCAAAGCCGGATCCGATTCCACGGGATACCGGTTCGGATCTGTCGCCGTATTGCATCAACGGCCCGCAGGTGCATACATATTTGAAGGAAATGCGGCAGAAGGTATTGGCAAAGTACGATATTATGACGGTAGGCGAATGTCCGGGCATTACGGTGCAGGAGGCCCAAAAATACGCGGGAACAGACTCCGGCGAGCTGAACATGGTGTTTCAGTTTGAGCATACCAGTCTGACAGACGGAAAATACGGAAAATGGAGCGCAGACCGCACAGATCTGGTAAAGCTGAAGGAAGTATTGAACCGCTGGCAGAACGGCCTGCGGGAAACATCATGGAACTGCCTGTTTTGGGGAAATCACGACCAGCCGCGGGCGGTTTCAAAATTCGGCTGTGATCTGCCGGAATACAGGGTGCTTTCAGCGAAAATGCTCTGCGCCTGCCTCTATCTCATGCAGGGTACGCCATACATTTATCAGGGTGAGGAGATCGGAATGCCGAACCCGCATTTCACGTCGCTTGAGCAGTATCGGGATATTGAGAGCATTTGTGCTTATCATGATTTCGTGGATTCCGGGGTTGTTGAAAAACGCATGATGCTGACGCTCCTTGCACACACAAGCCGGGACAATGCAAGAACGCCGATGCAGTGGAATTCCCGTTTTTGCGCCGGCTTTTCAAGTGCGCCGCCATGGATATCCCTGGGGTATAGTTGGAGAGCGGTCAATGTCGAACAGGAGGAGAAGGATGAAAATTCAGTCCTGCACTTCTACCGGGATATATTGGCCTTCCGAAAAGGGAATCCTTTGATCCGATATGGCACATTTGAATTGCTCTGTGCCGACGATCCGCATATTTTTGCATACGTCCGTACATATCAGGGAAAGCGCCTGCTGGTGATATGCAATTTCAGCGAGAAATCGCAAAATGCCGCCGCAATTTATCCAAACCCGGAAGCAATACGCTTTCATAATTACCCGTCAATAACGCCAGCCGTCCTTCGCCCGTTTGAATTGATCGCTGCATTGTGACGGCAGCATAGCAAACGCACTTTCAGCGGCCGCCAAAGAAGAACACCTGCTCCAGATGCGGCTGTGCGCCGCTCTTCGGGTCTTGTTCCATACGGATCACGTCGCGCATGTACGCGCGCCAGCGTGCACTGACAGGCACATCCTTCTGCACGGCAAGCGCTGTTTTCAGATCATCGCATTCGTAATATCCGAAAAGCGTATCGCCCGTCTGCCAGATCGAATAATTCCGGATCCCGGCGCGTCGGAACATCTCCAGCATCTCCGGCCAGATCTCATCATGCCGCCTGCGGTATTCTGCCATCTTCCCGGGCAGAACAGCGGCTTTCCAAGCATATCGCTCCATATTTATAATCCGCCTTTCTGCGAAAGGCACCGACGGGGTTATGAAACCGGAGGGGTGTGCTTTCGCCGTTGAAAATTGTTTGTTATACTGTCCACGGAGGTGTTCGGCAAACTACACAGACCGTGGAGGTGAGTGGCGGGGCTGTATAGCGGCAACCTCGCATATTTATATGGTTCGACCACCCGTTACTCGTCGGCTCCATCAAAATGTCTGACCGAATTATTCGAGAATTGATGGGACTTGGATAAGAACCCTCCATCCGCAGTTGGATGGAGGGTTCTGCATCTTATGATTTGTTATGCGCCGTGGCGAAATTCAGCGTTGTTTTTCGTCAGCAGGTACAGACAATACTGGTTCATGCTGATACCCTCGCGTTTGGAGTTTTCCGCAAGTGCGCGGTGCAGCGACTTCGGAAGCCGCAGCTTGAACTGCCCGGAATACTCCTCGTTAGACGCGGGCTCCGGAATTTCATAACCATCTTCCAGTGCGGCGGCCAGCCATTCGCGTTTGCAGTCCAGCGCGTTTTTCAGCGCCGCTTCCGCCGTCTCGCCGCTGGTTAGGCAGCCGCGCAGCTCCGGATACGAGGCTACAAAACCGCCTTCGTCCGTGTCCGGAACAAGCTCCAGACGATACGGAAGATTCATATAATACTCAATCGTCTTCACGATTTGACACCTCGCTTTCTACAACTTCTTTTACCATCATAACGTAGACTTTCTTGATCGGTTCGTGCATAGGGATCGTAATTGGCGCGCAGCCGCGCTTTCGAAACGTGCAATGACTGCTGCCGCCGTTTGGCTGGCGCATTTCATAGTCGTAGCTCTCCAGCACCTTGCGCAGCTCATCAAAACGAAGATCGCGCGATAATCCGCAAATTCTTGCCAATAGTTTATCCCATTTTGACACGGCACATCACCTCTGTCTCTCTGTACAGTCTTATTATAGCATGGTGTCATATATGGTGTCAAATGAATTTCGCGTGAGTTTATTACGATCTGCCTGCAATTTTCCGCACCAGCGACACGCCCCACGAAATCAGTCCCAGGACAATGAGTGCATACCAGATTCCATTCGCCAGCGCGTAGTGGCTGTAATACCAGCCGGAAAACAGCGTCGGCACGAGCAGCGCATACAAAAGCGGCAGACCGAGGTGCAGCAGCGACGCGGCGTGAAACAGTAAAGACAGGAGCAAACAGCCTGCCCCAAATACGATCATCAACATGGCACAGCCTCCTTTAGAAAGTTTGTGCCATGTTAGCTTGGAACAAAGAAAAAATCAAGCCCCATTCCGAAAAACTGAAAAACAGGAGGGATTCATCATCGAAGTGAAAATCAACAAAGAGATCCAGCGGTATCAGGAAAGCATCCTGTTTGGCTTATCTCTGCGGCAGATGGTGTTTGCGCTGCTCGCCATCGGCGTGGCGGTTGGCGCATATTTTGGCTTGAAGCCGCTCATCGGCGCAGCGGAGGTCGGCTGGGTGTGTATGCTGGCAGCGTTCCCGTTTGCCATGTGCGGCTTTTTTACCTACAACGGCATGCCCGCCGAGCGCTTTCTGCTGGCGGTCATTCGGTCAGAATGTCTCTGTCCGCGTACACTGTCATATCATCCGCAGAATCTGTATGCAGAATTGCTGCTGGATTCCAATTCCATGCGGGAGGTGCTGACGCTTGATTAAAACCCTCAACAACACCATCAAGCAGGACAGAGCAGCTTACAAGATCCCGCGCAGCGTGCAGGACGTCATTCCCATCCAGCGAATCTTCGCGGATGGGATTTTTCAGTTCGGTACGAAATACTCTTGGACGCTGCGCTTCTCAGACATCAACTATGCTATCGCCTCGAAAGAGGACAAGACTGCCATGTTTCTCGGATACAGTGAACTGCTGAACGCGCTGGACAGCGGCTCGACCACCAAGCTCACAATCTGCAACAAGCAGGTCAACCGACAGGCGTTTGAAGATACCGTCCTGCTCCCACAGCGCGGCGACAGCCTTGACGGATTCGTGAACGAGTTCAACGGGATGCTGGAAGGCAAAATCTCCGGCAGCTCCGCCAGCGTGGAACAGGAGCGGTTCATCACGGTTTCCGTTCACAAAAAGAATGTAGACGAAGCACGCACATCTCTTCTCGTGTGACGGGAGAAGTATCTTCCAAGCTCTCGCGGCTCAACTCCTCTTCCAACGAGCTGGACGCTGCCGAGCGGTTGGATGTGCTGCGTGGCTTCTTCCGACCGGAGGAAGCTCCGCTTGCCCTTTGACCTACAATCTGCCATGAAGCGCGGACACAACCTCAAGGACACGATCTGCCCGGACAGCTTGGAGTTTCATCGTGACTACTTCAAAATGGGAAGTCATTATGGTCGCGTGCTGTTCCTCAAAGATTACGCCAGCTACATCAAAGACAGCATGATTCTGGAGCTGACCGACCTCAACCGGCGCATGATGCTCTCCATTGATATGATCCCCGTGCCGACCGACGAAGCGGTGCGCGAGGTGGAGAACAAGCTCCTCGGTGTGGAGACGAACGTTACCAACTGGCAGCGCAGGCAGAACAGCAACCAGAACTTTTCTGCTGTTGTGCCGTATGATTTGGAACAGCAGCGCAAGGAAACCCGCGAGATGCTGGACGACCTCACGACCCGCGACCAGCGAATGCTGTTCGCCGTGGTCACGCTCGTGCATCTGGCGGACAGCAAGGAGGAACTGGACAGCGACACCGAAACGCTCCAATCCATTGCGCGCAAGCATCTGTGCCAACTCGCAAAGCTGAGCTTCCAGCAGCAGGATGGCTTGATCACCGCGCTGCCGCTCGGCCTGCGGCGCATTGACGCGCTGCGGACGCTCACAACGGAAGCGCTCGCTGTACTCATGCCGTTCAAGGCGCAGGAGATTCGTCACCGGCACGGCATCTACTACGGGCAGAACGCCATCTCCAAGAATCTCATCCTTGCCGACCGCAAGGAGCTTTTGAATGGTAATGGCTTCATTCTCGGTGTCTCCGGCTCCGGCAAATCCTTTGCAGCCAAGCGAGAAATTACGGAGATCGCGCTGTCCACGAATGACGATATTATCATCATTGACCCAGAAGCCGAGTATCGCCCGCTGGTCGAGGGCTTGGGCGGCGAGGTCATTGAAATCTCCGCAACCTCGCCCAATCATATCAATGCTCTCGATATGGAATCCGGCTACAACGACGGCGACAATCCCGTTGTGCTGAAATCCGAATTCTTACTGTCCCTCTGCGAACAGCTCGTGGGCGCGGGCAAGCTGTCTGCAAAAGAGAAATCCATCATTGACCGCTGTACCGCGCAGGTCTACCGCGAATTCATCCGAAACGGCTATCTTGGAATTGTGCCGACATTACAAGACTTCCATGCCGCGCTCCTGGAGCAGCCGGAACCCGAGGCGCGTGACGTTGCGCTGGCTCTGGAGTTGTTCACGGAGGGCAGCTTGAATACGTTTGCCAAGTACACGAACGTGGATACCAATTCCCGCATTCTTTGCTATGACATCCGTGACCTCGGCAAGCAGCTCCTGCCGGTCGGCATGCTGGTCGTGCTGGACAGCGTGTTCAACCGCATCATCCGAAACCGCAAACTCGGTAAAAATACATGGCTCTATATCGACGAAATCTATTTGCTGTTTCAGCACGAATACAGCGCGAATTTCCTGTTCACCCTCTGGAAGCGGATGCGCAAATACGGGTGCCTGCGGCACAGGGCTGACGCAGAACGTCGACGACCTTCTGCAATCTCACACAGCAAGAACGATGCTTGCGAACAGCGAATTTCTGCTCATGCTCAATCAGGCGAGTACGGACCGGATCGAGCTGGCGCGGCTGCTCAATATTTCGGACAATCAGCTTTCGTACATTTCAGGCGTGGATTTTGGGCACGGACTTCTCAAGTGCGGCAGCACCATTGTGCCTTTCGTGGATCATTTCCCGCGAAGCGGTAGGCTGTACCAGCTCATGACCACAAAGCTATCTGAACGAGTGGAGCAGGCGTCGTAATGCGGGAGGTCAAAGAAAAATCACCGCTGAAAGAGCGAGCCGCCAAAACCCTCAAATCCGCGCCGCAGGCAGCATTCCGCCGCGGCACAGATGATTCCTTTCAGCAGCTTCGGCAGGAGCTGCGCGAGGCAGCGCAGGACGGTCAGCCGGAAGATCGCTACGAGAGTGGCAAGATCACGGACACCGCCGACCATGCCGTGCAGGAAGTCCGCCATCTGGCAGAAAGAGCTATCCACAAACAGCCAAAAACGAAATCCGAACAGCAGCGGGAAGCCAGGATCGAAATCTGTTCCACAACACGAGCAGCCCCGACAAGCCCAGCAGCCCAGCGGCATCGACAGAATATCCGCTCTGCTTCCGCACAACCGAGCTATCCGCCGCAAAGCCAGCCACAGGTAAAACAGTCTGTTCAGGAACCGACTTCTCCAATCAGGGAGAAACCGGTTTCTCCAGCAAACGTCCAACAGCCCAAAACGCGAGAATATACGCCAGATGCGAAAGCGTCAGTGTCCCCGTCTCAGCATTCAACTCCGAGGATTCATGAAAACGTAAAGGCTGTTCCTGCGGAAACGATGCCGTCGACAACGGAGCATTCTGTGCGTAAATCGGTTTCTCCGATTAAGGAGAAACCGGCTCTTCCTGTAAATGCTCCGCAACCCAAGATGCGGGAATATGCACCGAATGCTGACGTGCCTGTGCATCGGCCCCAGCATCCAGATTCGCGGATTCATGAAGGACCGCAGCCTGTTCACCAACCGCAGACAAATCGTTCTGTGCGTGAGTTGGAAACATCAGTAAGAGAAAAGCCTGCTGGGAAAGCAAGACCGGCAGAACAACGGTCGATTGGACAAGCCCCTGCCAGCACGGAACCGTCTGCACCTGCGACGGCTCCGACGGTGCAGGCATCAGCACGGACTCTGCCAAGAGAAAAAACGCCTGTTTCGTCTCTGCATGAACAGCCTGTCACACCCAAAACGGATACCACACAGTTCGCGCTTCCTGAAATCAAGACGAAAGAGTACATCCGAAAGAAGCGGCAAAAGCAGAATTTTCTCAAAGAAGAATCAAGCGGTATTGAAAATGCAGCCGCAGATTCCAAAACATTTTCGCCGGTCATTCGTACACGGGAAACTGTTCCGGAACTGCGGAAACTCCACGTTTCCCATAGTGCGGAGCAGGCGCAGCCAGCTCTGCCGCAGATCCGAACACGGCAGCCGCAGACAGCTTCCATGCGCGCCGATATAGAACCCACGAAGCCGGAAGTTCCACAGCCACCGCTTCCGGACATCAAGAGCAAGCGAAAGTACATTGCGGTCCAGCAACCGACACAGGTAACGCCCGTGCAGACAAACCAACAACAGGCAGTGCGGCAAACAGGAATGAAAGCGGCTCGCGGCGAACCGAAATTATGTCAACCTACATTAGCGAATGAAACAGTCACTATGCCAGCGAGCAGGAATGTCGCTCCGACAAAGCCTGTGCGCGTTCAGAAGCAGGCGCGACCAGCTTTCGTAAAAAAGCAGAAGATCAAAACGGCCCCGAAAGCCAAAATCAAATCTGCCACACCTGCTGCAAAGGCATTGCCAAGCAAAGCGTCGGCAGCTGCTCCCAAGCAGGCTGCAACTGTCATCCGCAAAGGACAGGTGCTTCGGGATACGGCAATCAAAACAGCGAAAGCCGCAAAGGAAGCCGGAAAGAAGGTTCTGCGGGCAATTGCGGCTGCGGCAGAAAAGCTGGCCGCGGCCATTGGCGCGGGCGGCGCGGCGGCAGTTTCCGTTGTCGTGGTAATTCTGCTCGTGGGGATGCTGTTTGCCTCGCCGCTTGGAATTCTTTTTGCTGGGGAGGACACAGGCACAGAGATCAAGATTCCAGACGCAGTTGCGACGCTGAACGGCGAGTTCACCGATGAAATCTACCACATCATGGAGGACAACCCATACGACGAACTGGACATGCAGGAAGGCATGGAATCAGCAATGCTGCAAAATTGGCGGAATGTATTGGCTGTGTACGCGGTCAAGGTCTCGACCGACGAGGGACACGGGTTGGACGTTATGACGATGGATGAGGAAAAGCTCCAGCTTCTGCGGGGAATTTTCTTTGATGCCAATAAGCTGGTGTATGAGCTGACAACCAGCATCGTAGATGGTGCACAAAAGACGATCTTGCATATTTCACTCCAAATTAAGGATGCCATGCAGATGGCAGATGAGTACGGCTTTACCGCAAAGCAGCGAGAGATGCTCGAAGAACTGCTGAAGCCGGACTACGACGATATTTTCCTTTCCCTGATCGGTGATTATCAGCCGGGTGGTACGCCCATCGGCCCCGTTGACATTTCGGACATTCAAGGCACATTGCCGGATGATCTTGACCCGCTGCGAGAAACCATCGTTTTGACAGCGTATCAGCTTCTTGGAAAAGTGACGTACTTCTGGGGCGGCAAAAGTCTCGTCCTCGGCTGGGATAGCCGATGGGGAACGCCGACGACGGTTACTGCATCCGGCAGCGGCTCGACCGGCAAGGTGCTTCCGTTCGGATTGGACTGCTCTGGTTTCGTAGACTGGACATTCTATAACGCCACGAGCGGTGCATACCTGCCCGGACGCGGCGGTGGCGCAGCCTCACAGCATGTACTGCACCAATATTGCATGGGCAGACGCACTGCCCGGCGATCTTGTCTTTTACGCGGATGACAGTCACGTCGGAATCGTCTGCGGCTACGACAGCGTTGGCAATCTCCTCGTCATCCACTGCTCCGGCGGACAGAACGGCGTGGTCGTAACCGGGCGTGAGGGCTTTGCCGTTGCAGCCAGGCCGGATCTGTTTGCGGATTAAGCTACGCTTTGAAACTGAAGAAACTGAAACGCAAAAGAGGTGGAATATGAACGATACCATCACAGAGATCAACAAAGACACATTCTGGGGATTGATCCGGGAGACGAAAGATGCCTGCGGGCAGGATATGTCTGCCATGGTGGAATATCTGAAGGGACGTTTGGTATCTATAGGGGCAGAACAGGCACAGAGCTTTCACGATATTACGCAAGCTTACGAAGATCTCGCGTACAAGTACGGTCTGTGGGATGCTGCCGAAATCATAACGGAATACGGATGCAGTGATGACGGCTTTATAGACTTCCGCGCGTGGCTGATTGCGCAAGGAAAAGAAGTCTATCTGGCTGCGCTGGCGGACCCGGATTCGCTTGCAGAGGTCGAGCCTTACGGGGATTGCAGCTTCGAGCAGATGAGCTATGTGGGAGAGTATGCCTACAGGCAGCTCACCGGCAAAAGCACCTATGAGCAGACTGACCAGCGGGAATATAAGAGACTTGTGGCAGAACTGAAGCGGGACATTACCTACAAAGACGGCATCCAATTCCCCAGAGAGGGTGCAGAGCTGAAACAGTTCCTGCCCCAGGTTGTGCGCCAAGTATCCGGACCGTTGGCTTGAACCACATTGGAATCTCGATCTGAAAGTAGTACGAGAACTTTTCTACGCAGGGAAAGTGCATGGTCACCGGCAGCAGGTTTGCGAAAAGAAAAACCGAGGTCACGGCGGTGAGGCTAGATGATGAATACAGGTGCAAAGGCTTGCTTGAAAATGGTATAATCTAAAGCACAACTCCCGCAGGATTAGCCTGCGGGAGAAAAAAAAAGCGTAGCAAAATGTGCCTGTAATACATGCTTGCGATGAACACTAGCATTGTAACATATCATAATTTTTTGAGGTTTTCTACATTTTTGATAATTTAGTTTGAGCAAAAGGCATAATCCAACATGACGCAATTAAACAAGGCCGTCAGCCGAGCTGGAGCGGACGAAACCTGAACCGAACCACCGCCCCCGCAGGTCAAACGGGGGTAAACCTTGTTGCAGTCGTCAGCCGACACGCGCCCGCGTGTCGGCTTTTTCTGCGTCCCGGTGGGGACGCTGCACCCCAAAGGCATAAAAACTGCGCGTTGGAGCGCGTGTGGCGAAGTACGAAAACAGATGTACAGGAGGCGAGAAAACACAAATGCTATCTGAGCACCAAAACAAAAACGCAAATTTTCTCCGAATCCTGATGACACTCCGCGCCCTGCGTCAGAGCGGAGACATTACGGAAAAAGAATACCGTAGAGCAAAAAAATATTATCAGGCCCTGACCGGCGCGGACATTGTCCTCGCGGATTAAACTGTAATTTGCACGGTTTCCACAAGAATTCGCACTGCCGTTTCAGCGTTTGGTAGAATTCGGAACCGCTTGAAAGATATCAGTAGACTTGAACCTTTTCTCGGATATACTTGTCGTTGACAAACGGCATGGGAGGTGAGAAAAATGCCAGTTGCAAAACTGATTGCACCGACGACGAAGCAGGAGATCCCCAAGCTGCGCGTGGCGGCATATTCGCGTGTCCTCAAACTCCGCAGATCAGCGAAATTCCTTTGCAACGCAGGAACGTGTTTATACGAAATACATTGCAGAGAAGCAGGAATGGGAGCTGGTCGACATTTTTGCCGACGAGGGTCTCAGCGGCATGAAAGCGGATAACCGTCCGGAATTTCAGCGGATGATCCGGATGTGCGAGCTGCACCAGATCGACCTCATTCTTACAAAATCGGTTTCCAGATTTGCACGCAACGTGAAAGAGGCGCTGAGCTACACGCGAAAATTAAAGCTGCTCGGCGTTGGGGTGCAATTTGAAGAAGATGGCGTCAACACACTGGCGATGGCCGACGAGATGTTGCTCAATACGTTTGCAGCCATTGCGCAGGAGGAATCCAAGTCCATCTCGCAGAACCAGCGGCTGTCCATTGTCAAACGGATGGAGTCGGGGGAATACATCGCAAGTAATGCACCGTATGGATATCGGCTAATTGATAAAAAACTTGTTATCTATGAACCGGAAGCCGAGGTCGTTCGTTGGATATTTGCAGCGTACTTAAATGGAATGTCGACGGTTGAAATTGCACACGAATTAAGCGCAAAAAGCGTTCTGACAAAGGGAAGAAAGAACAGTGGAAAGCGAACAGAATCGCGTATATCCTGTCCAATGAAAAATACGATGGGGATACACTATTCCAGAAATACTATGGCGAGGAAACTGTGCCATTCAAAAAACATCGCAATTATGGAGAGGTGGATCAGTTTTTGCTAAAAAGCAATACCCACAATGCTATTTTACACAGGGAATGTTTCTAGGCAGGTGCAAACGCTTTTGCTTCAGAAAAGGGGAAAAGGAAGTTGGGGAAAAATTCTCGCCCAGACATATCCACTTACAAGCCGCATTCGGTGTTCCGAGTGCGGCGCTTTCTATCATCGGAAGGTGCGAAATGGCGGAATCAAATGGGTTTGCTCCAGACACGCAGCAGACACCAACTGCCTGCAATTCCGGCTATTACAGTGAGGAACGTATTTACGACGGCATCATCACCATGATCAACAAGCTGCGCTTCTGCGAAGAAGATATCCTCGGTCAGACGATTCAGAAGCTGGAATTTGCCGCCGCAGCCTATAAGCGGAACAACAGAGCGGCCAGCCAGCTCAGTCAGAGCATTGCCGAACTGAACGCAAAGCTGCTTGCACTGGAGCGGCTTCGCACAAAGGGATACCTCGCCGCAGATATTTACCATACGCAGGCGCGGGAGATCCGCCAGCAGCTCGATAAACTGAAAACCGAGCGATACAGCAGCTTTGAGTCCAAGATTCTCACCATGCTGGAAGATGTCCGAAAGCTGAAATCCCTGATTGACGAGCTGGAACAGCCGCTGGAAGTGTTCGACGAGAAGCTGTTCCATGAGATCGTTACCGACATTTGCATCAATCACCATGACGAAATGACGGTAACGCTGCTTGGCGGACTCAGATTTACAGAACAGATTTAAGAGGGACGGGTATGAAAAAGATTCGATATTTACCGTTTGGCTACACCATCCGCAACGGTCAAACCGTGATCGACCAGCAGGAGGCCGAAACTGTGCGCGGCATTTTTACGGCATATATTCACGGGGCATCGCTCAAGGAGATTGCGGAAGATCTCACAGCGAAAAACATCCCATACACAGAGCGAAGCTGCGTTTGGGACAAGGCGAGAATCTCTCGGATACTAGAAAACGCCAAATACACCGGCGATGCTGAATTTGACGCGATCATCGAAGACGCTGTCTACGAGGAAGCGGTCGCAGCCAAAAGCGCACGGCGCTGGAATCGGGCCGTTACAGAATGTGAAGGAATCCGGCAGCTCCGCGACCATATCCGCTGCGGAAATTGCGGCGCGCCCATGCTCCGGCACATCAACTCCAAGCGGGCCGTCCGGGAAAGCTGGACGTGCAGCAACACTGCCTGCGGCCTGCGGGTGCGAATCAGCGATGGTGAACTGCTCCAAAAGGTCACGCTGCTTATGAACCGTATCATTGAAAACGCCGATCTCCTGCTGCCCCATGAAACGGCGCGGCACACAGATTCTCCTGCGGTGCAGGAGCTGCAGCAGCAGATCGCAAATGGGATGTCGCGGGAGCAGCCGGATGAGCAGCGGATCGTAGACCTGCTGCACGAGATTGCAGGCCAGCTTTATCGGCAAACCAATGCAAAAACACAGATCGCCGCACAGATTGCCAGAAAACGCGCCGCTTTGATGCACCCACAGGATGCGTTCAACAGCGCCTGCTTTTCCAGCCTGATTGACGCCGTCTCCCTTTCCGCGGGAGGCAGCGTCATTCTGCATACAAAGACACAGACCGAGATTTATGAAAGCGAGGATAAACCGAATGGAAGTACAGAAAATCCCAAAGCGGACAGTCACCCTGATTGAACCGAAAAAGTCCATCCTTGTAGACAAGGAGAAATATCACCAAAAGCGAGTGGCGGCCTACTGCCGCGTCTCCACAGATTCCGAAGAACAGCTTACATCCTATCAGAACCAGATGCGCGTTTATACAGAAATGATCGCCGCCAGGAAAGAGTGGGAGTTTGCCGGCCTTTATGCCGATGAGGGCATCTCCGGCACAAGGGCGGACAAACGCCCGGAATTTCAGCGCATGATCCGCGACTGCCAGAACGGAAAGATCGACTATATCATCACAAAATCCGTCTCCCGATTCGCCAGAAACACGGTAGAGTGTCTGGAATATATACGCTCGCTGAAAGCGCAAGGCATTGGGATTTTCTTTGAGGAACAGAACATTGACACGCTGAAAAAGCGACAGTGAATTGTATCTTGTCATTTACGCAGGCTTTGCGCAGTCCGAATCCGAGAGCATCAGCAAGCACATCACATGGACCTACCGCAAAAACTTCGAGGATGGGAAAGTGAGCTTTCAGTACAAGCGGCTGCTGGGCTACCGGAAAGGCGAGGATGGCAAACCGGAGATCGTGCCGGAGGAAGCGGCCATCGTAGAACGGATTTTTGAAATGCTTCTCGCTGGACAGCCAGTGGGACTTATCGCGCAGACACTCCAATCCGAGAACATTGAGATTCCCGGAAAGGACCTCAGCTTCAGCAAGAACATGATTATGAATATCCTGCGGAATGAAAAATACTGCGGTGACAGCATTCTTCAGAAAACCGTGACCGTAGACTGCATTTCCAAAACACGCAAAGCGAATCACGGAGAAGCGCCGATGTACCTTGTCGAGAACAGCCACCCGGCGATCATCAGCCGCGACATTTTCCACCGCACACAGGAAGAACTGGCGCGGCGAAAGGCCCTCCGACCAAAATCGGATAAGACGTCTATTACCCAAAGCGGGAAATACTCCAAATACGCGCTGAGCGAGGTGCTGCACTGCGCCGAATGTGGCAGCCGCTACAAGCGTGTGACATGGAATATCCGCGGAAAGAAGAAAATCGTCTGGCGCTGCGTCAGTCGATTGGATTACGGAAAGAAATACTGCAAGGATTCCGTCACAGTGGAGGAAGCCGCCCTGCATGGGGCCGTTGTCCGGGCGCTGAACCGCTTTCACGCGGAGGACGAGTCCACCTACCTCACGCTTATGAAAGCCACCATCGGAGAAGCCATCGGCATAAATGGCGGTTCGGAGGAAATTGACCTACTCACGCGCCGCATCGATGCGCTGAACAAACGGATGCTGGAACTGGTCAACGAAACCGTTGCGGCTGGGAAAGACGTAGAAAGCAGCGAGGATGAATTCAAAAACATCTCCGATCAAATCGAGCAGCTTAACCGCCGCATTGCCGCAATTCAGGAGAGTGTGCGCGGCGATGCCACGCGGCAGGCGCGGCTGGAGGAAATTCAGAGCATCATCGCCGAGCGCAATGCGAATGAAACACAGTACGATGACAGCATCGTGCGCCAGATGATCGAGTGCATCAAGGTACATAATGATGGAAAGCTGACGATCATTTTCGGCGGCTGCTACGAGATCGAGGAAACGCTATAAATCGAAGCACCTCTGTGAGAGCGTTCACTCGGTGGTTGGTATCATAATGTGATACCAACCACCGAGTGAACGGAGTGCGTAACGATTAAGGGCATGAACATTTTCGTTGCAGAAACCTTCCACGACGGTAAACTAAAAATCATCTTAGCTGCAAGCGGCCTTGCAAAGGAACGGTTTAAGCGCAGGAAACTATGGAGTTACCCTTCTTTCTCTTTCTTTATGTCATCGCGAATGCTGCTTTGAATCATATTGAGAATGGCAATCTTCTGATCCGATGGACAGTCCAGTCTCGAAATGTATGTATAAATTATCTGCGCATGGACAGCTGCAACACGTTTGGACAGTTCCACTTGTCCTTGCATGGAGTGTGGGGAATGCACAATTACTTCCATAAAAATTCCTCCCGGCATGCGATATAGTTAAATACATGCCAGCAAAAAGAGATTCATTCCTCAAGGACAGGGTCCTTTTCTAGCTGTTCTTCGTTTTCCTCTACGAAATCATCTTCTGTTGTGATCGTCCCAGAATGCAGCTTCGTCATTCTCAAAGTGTACCTGCATTTGCGGTTATAGGCAATGAGCATGGCTTCGGCATAGCCAAGAGAGCCTGCTCCACGCTCTTTCGCAATACGAGATAACTGCCGAACAGACATGAATCCAACTTTCTCCTTGAAGGTCTCGTCACGAAGCTGATCACCGAATGCTACCACCATTTTTGCAACACCCGCCAATATATTTCCACCAAGAGAGTCAATATCTCCTCCCATGTACCAACGCAGAGCCGCAAAGTTCGGTCAAGCACATGGTAACCATATTTGGTGTAGATCCGCTCCAACGTGGCAACAGCGCAGATCACGCCATATGCTTTGGTCGGCCCGATAGAAAGAGAATAGGATTCCACCAGCCGCTTAATCACAAGCTGCTGTTCATTTCCCGCTTCGATATTGGCCATGAATATCTCGTAAGGCTTTAACGGGCGCACGTGCTTCATCTGATTTGCAAAAATATCTGCTTCGTTTTGATAATCCAGACTATCATATATCATGCACCAAACGGGTGTCTCTCGTGAACCAGATACGGTGGCAACAATCTCAATAGTGTGCTGACCGTTAAAGACATAGTTGATTCCATCGCGGCGGCTTACCTTTACTGGGTTGATTTGGTTCAGATCGAAATCCTCAATGGCCTTTTCAACCTGCGCCTGTGACAGTGGCCGCTGGTACTCCTGATTGGAAACAAGGTTCTTAATCGGGATTTGTTCGAAGTGGACATTCGGTACAAATCTGCTCAGGTCTTGCATGAATGTACCTCCCGGATATCTGAGAGCATCTCGGACACTTTCTCCTGTAGTGACAGCAGCACCGCCTCAAGCCTGTGTTTCGCGTCCATGGAAACGTCATTTATATTCGCATGATTTCTGGCTCGTTCGATGGAACTGACCCACGATGGAACCGTTAGAGTCAATCCGGTGATTTCGGCATCCGGGTCGTGCTTTGGTGTAACCTTAATAGGTGGTAAAGTTTCTGGCATAGGTGTAATTGGCTGATCCTCTATATTGACGAATTCTTTTCGAGTATCGCTGTAACTGGTGAAAGGGTGCTGCAGGTCTTCCGAGCTTGTCCCAATTCGCCTGATTTCCTCCGGTGGCATTTTAGAAAGTGCCACGAGGTTCTTGTGAGATATCTTGAAAGTCCCGGAGAGGACCTTACCGGGAAGTTCAGGATCTGACCGCCCTACAGCATCTAATGCCTTACTGAAGACCGCATACTTCTGTACGGCTCCAGTGGATACATTGTATTGAGAGCTAAATTTCTGGGCTGTACGTCGAAAGGTCTCTCCGCGCTCGCTCCTGTCTCTGCGCTTATATTGATTGAAACCGTTGATATTTGGTGGATGCTTGCGCGCAACTTTCTCAAGTTCATATTGTTTGCCAATGAGGTAGCGTCTGGTTTCCTCTGTGATATTTCGGCGGCCGAGTTGGTTGCTGCAAATCCAAACAATGGCCCGTTCCCGATTCTCGAATGGCATCTCTCGCACGGCATAGGGGATGTGAAGCCGGTTGCATATCTCGTAACGGTTGTGACCGTCAATGATGATGTTATTCCATGTGATGATTGGATCCCGGCAGCCGTCTATTGAAAGATTCACTTCGAGTTGAAGATATTCATCTTTCCGCAAAGCCGAATGAGTGCCTTGAATTCTGGATCGACCTCCAATACTGCAAACCCCTTACCCATTGATAGACGTTCACCTCTCATTTCTCCTTAAGGTTTTCATAGAGAAATAGGCCACTCTGTTTGCAACATCCACCTCGCCGCTTACACGATAGCTATATCGAAAGTCGAGAATACCAATCATATCGACTAAGGCTGACATAAGCGTACTGCTGTAAAACTCAACGGAGTGCTTTGCCAGCTGAAACTACTGCACGTTGTTGGCTGTGCCTCCGGAAAGTGGGCGGTCTGAGCCAAGTATTGCAATAAGCATTTCTTCTGGATTGACCAGAAATTGAATATATTGCGGTCTCCCCATTTTATTTAGAGTGGATTTGTGTACGCGAAAGCGACCCCGACTCAGATCGATGGTCATGATTGCGCTGTTATCTGCACTATCCATTTTTGATCTCCTCCTGTACAGGTACTTCTGGTCGATGTGTGCCCGGAATCGGTGTAGCAGCCTCCCAGATGCTATTGAGGATACTGTGTTATCCTTGATTCCATAAATCGCGTGTCCATCAAAGATATTGATTTGCAGAGACTTCTGGTGTTCATGATAGGGCAAACCGAACTGATCCTTCCACCCGGCAGGGAAAACTGGTGTGCGAGCCGTCTTGGGCTTGCCTCCGTCCTTTGCGATACGTTGATAGATCTCTGAAGCATTCAAATCGAAAGCAATCAGATACTCGTCATTGGCATGGATGACTTTCCCAAGCAGCTTGTACCGGTAATCGATATTCCAGTCCATCAGCTCAAAAAGCTTTGCAAAAAAGAACTTGCCCGTTACCTGTCGAGGTTTCCGTTTTCCACCAGATGTGTTGCGCCACGCGAATGCGTCTCGCTCTGACTCGGCGCAAGGGCGTAGCGCAAGAATGTGCGACTCTCGATTGATCAAGAGCTGAGCACAGTCTGCATGGGGAAACTTGTTCAAGCAAGCAGTATTGACATAAACTTTGTAATTATTGAAGGTGATAGACGGCTCGAAAGTATGAGCGAAGAACTCTCTACGAACCACCTGATACCCATCAAAATCGAAGTCGTCACTAAGTTCGATCACATCGCCCGGGGCTGATGCATCAATGGTCATTGGCGTGACCGTATCCTCTATGAAGGGAATAACGGTATCCTCATCGGCAATGCCAGACGGGAAATCCTGCGGCATTGGGAGGATAAAAGAACTCTGATTTTCTGTTTCCATTCTGTTCTCCTTTCATTCATCTCCGACAAGATCCAGTGCATCTCCGATTTGGCGCAGGCTGATGCAGAGGCAGCGGCAAAGCCGCCTGAGCTGCTCTGCGTCATACTTTTCCATAATCATATCCTGTTCAGATTCCGATAGGTCAGAAAAAGCATCGGCAGACGTGATTGCCATCACAAACCACACGGTAATATTCACCATCAAGATTCCGAACTGTCGGAATGTTGGATTGTTCATGCATTGCAGTCCGCTCCTTCCAACTGTTTTGCAGCGCTTAATTGCTCGTTGATGAAGCGCTGCATCTCATCAAATTTGGTGACATGCAGCTTCTCGCTGGTTTCAAAAAGCTGCCCTTCCAGCCAAAGCTTCCATGCGTCTTCGCTTTGCAATTCCAATGAAGATGCGGTAAGCCTGTGAGAATAAAAGTCGCTGCCGAATCTGTCAGCCAATTTCTTGGGAACTGCCCGAATACGTTTTCCCGATACGGAAAGAGGAGAAAGACCGCTGTTGCCGCTGCCGGGAGCGTCTGTCCACGTCATAAGATAGGACTGGATGAAAATCGCAGGTTCACTTAAATCAAATAAGAATAGCGAATCTCCATCGCTTTCAAGGAGACTGCCGTAAGCCTTAAACTTATAAGCTGTTTCCCAGCCAAGCAATTCAAACAGCGTTTCGCCAAAAGCAGAACACGGGATCTCTTTGACGTAGTATTTTCCATCATCAGGTCTTGACCACTGTACGAACTGGCGAGAATCCTTAGAGGCACGACGAACAGCGAGCTTCCGCAATCCCGGATGGATCAGCAGCTCAACTTTGTTGTCCTTCCCGAACTGCCTAACACAATCTGTGCTGAATTTGATTTGTTTGCTCTGGAATAAGACATACGGTCTTTTGTTCGCGTCAAAGAGAGATGCATTCGTAACTTCAAAACCGCGCAAATCAAAATCTCCAGCTGCCACCTCGAATGTAGCGTCGCCCTCCGCAGGCAGGCCGTAATATGTATCGTCCGTGTAGACACTCATAGAAGCCTGCAAATAATCGGCTGCCTTGAAGCCTGCCCACTTGGGACTGATCGTGACAAAGCCTTTCAGAATACCGGATTCAATCACCCGCAGTTCAGGCAAGATGGATTTTCCTCCGTATTTTGCATTGTTGATCATGTGTTGGACGGCGATATAGTCATCCCTTGATACGATAGCCTCGTGTTCTCCTCTGTACAGGCTCTGCTGGCGTTCTCCTCTGTTTTTCTTGGACTTATGACTGATCACATCGGGAGTCCATGTCTTTCTTGTGAGAACGTCGCCGCAATGCCGCTCGTTTCTCAAAATCTGGATAACTGTGTTGGATGTCCACTTGGTGTTGCCGAGAAACGTTGTCTTGCCGAGTTCCTCAAGGGTCTTGGCAATATAAGCTGAGGAATATCCGGAGAGGTACATATAGAATATGAGCTTAACGGTTGGGGCCTCATCCGGATTGATTACCAGCTTGCCGTCCGTATCGTGAGAATAACCCAGCAGCTTGGGCGTCAGCGGAAGACCGCCATTTAGACGCTGGGCAAGAGAAACCTCCATGCTGCGACTTCGGATACGGGACTCGTTTTCTGCAATGGACGCCAAAAAGGAAAGCGGCATGGATGTGTCTTCATTCAATGAGAAGATACATTCGCTCTCAAAGAAAACACCCACCGGATTGCGAAGTTCCGTAAGGTTCCGCACCATAGTAATGCAGTCGCCTGTATTTCTGGCAAGACGCGAAACCGATTTGGTGATAATCAAGTCAATTTTTCCTGCTCTGCTGTCAGCGAGCATTTGGTTCAGCGCAACGCGGTGTTTTGTCGAAGTGCCTGAGATACCTTTGTCCGCGTAAATCTTCACAAGCGTCCAATTCGGATGCTTCAAAACAAACTCCTCATAATAGTTTTTCTGAAGCTCATAAGACGTTTCCTGACCCAGATTATCTGTGGAAACTCGGACATAGACTGCAACACGCTGATGGACGTCGGCATCATAGAAATCAACCTGTTTCCTTGCAGGATAGATGACATCTGGTTCTCGTCGATTGGAGTATCGCTTATGTACTTTCTCGCGTTCTGCTTGATTGGCTGCTTTTTTTGGCTGATTTACTCATGGAGTGCACCTCTCACGTCCAGCTCATCATCAGGCAGGATCTTCCAGCCTGGAGCTGGGAGAAAACAAGGCTCTCGAAGATCGTCGCGATAATACGATGCCAAAGTGTATAGATCTTCTGATATGAAGTAAATGCCAACGGGAGGCTTTCGAGCAGCGAGCATTCTTGCGCAAATCGTTACTTCCCGGACATCTCTGGATACATTGCTGACCTTTTGTGTGATTATGAGATTGACTTTTCCCTCATCACAGTCAGACAGAAGCTCAGTCCATGCCGATGATTTCTCCATATAAGGTGCGGTCGACCCATTGTCAATATAGAAGCCCACAAACTTCCATAGAGGGTACTGCGCCAACGTAGCACGAAAGACCTCTTTGTTACGCTCGAGATATTCCTCGTCCCCATATTTCGTCTGATTAAAAAAGCGAATATACACAGCAACCTTGAACGGAATCTTAGGGCTAGGTGTCTCATGGCGGATGCTTTTCAACCACTGCCTGTGTTGCTCTACAAGTGGAGAAACAAAGCTTTCTCCAAGACACAGGTCAAAAAGAGGAATATTCAGTCTCTTCGCGTCCTTGTTCGGTGCCTAATGGCAGCGGCTCCGTGTTTTCCATGTTTTCCTCCGGTATTGGGGTCAGCTCTTTTGGATGAATTATAGGGAAAACGCTTAAAAATAAGAAGATACCATAGGTCAACATCCTGACCTATGGTATGTAAATGGGAAAAAAATATCGGGTTGGTCAACCAACCCGATAATCAATCCATGTTCTGTTTCTTGTGCATGGAGGCCTTTACCTCACGGACGATGTTCAAAATAGCTTCCATCTCACTGGCTGAGCAGTCTTCGAGAAGTTCGGCAAATTCTCCTTGATAAATCGTCTTCACCTCCGGTACATCTGCGCGGAGCAAATGATCAGCAGATACCTGAAGTGCTTCTGCTACTTTAACGAAAGTCTCGAGCTGCATTCTTGTTTTTCCACGTTCGATGTTGCTGATCAACGGCAGTGACACAGATGCCTTGACCGCCAAATCTGCCTGACTCATTCCTTTACCGGTTCGAACCGCCTTGATGCGTGAGCCGATCAGCGCCAAATCCGATTGTTCATACATGATCAGCTCACCTCCTCCTTGCCGGATATAATCTGCTAACTATAATTTAAGTTAGTATATATCATGCGAAGATTGGATTTATATAATCGCTCCGCTATAAAATAGCGATTTCAATATAATTGGGTTGCCAAAATTTTTAGGAGGTATCCTTATGCAACTCAATTACATTGTCCTTGGCCAAAGAATCCAGAAAATCAGAAAGAGCAAGCACATCTCTCAGGCAGTGCTGTCTGCTATGATCGACAAGTCCGCCGGTTACATCAGCTACCTTGAATGCGGAACAAAAGTCATGAGTCTCGAAACCTTTGTCAGTATCGCAAATGCACTGGAGGTGTCGACTGATACGCTCCTGAGCAGGCAACTCACCAGTGTGACGGAGATGTCCAACATCGAAGCACAAAGGATCTTCGCAAACTGCTCTCCGTATGAAACCTATGTTCTGCTGGATATGCTGAAAGCAGCCAAAGAAGCTCTTCGCTCGCATCAACAGCTTCTCCCCAAGGGCGAGTGGTAATCATTTTACCAACTGAATATCAAATAGCAACAGACCACAGGTTAAGAGATTGACCTGTGGTCTGTTGTGTACAAAAACGATTATATTTTCGCCAAAAACAACTACGTTTTTGGCTTTTGCGAGATTTCTTTATTCTATGATGGTATAATCCAATTTAGTCCGAATGGATGGCAAAGCATCGTCAATTCACGCGTCCTCGAAGAATGTCAATCAGAGATGGAGAAAACGAGAGGTGTTGCGCATGTGCGTAAAAAGTAGAACCCACATATTACCGACTGGAGCTGGACGATTATTCTGCCGCTGTCTTTACCAGCTTCGGAAAATACTATTACGGTACGTTGGAGGATCTTCGCTGCTTTTTCGGAGAACTCGCACATGATGAGAAATTAAAGAAGCAATTCAAGGAGTTGCTATCTACATTCCAAGCCTTCGAAGAAGGACGGCGGGATCTCAGCCATTCTATCGCATACAGGAAGGTAGCGTTCCTTGTTCCTGCGCGGCTACTCCACAGGAGAACCCATTACTTTGGAAAACTACAAATGGACGCACATCAACACATGGGACAAACCTTATTATATGCGCTGTGACGAAGTCAGATCCGAACATCTCTGGCTTGCCTGCGACGGGGAATATTGCCGTGCGACCAAAGCTATGTTTTCAAGACTACAGTATACCGGAACGATCGGCAGGTGGAATCATGTCGGAACAATGCTTTGGGGATTCCCGTGCATTCTCACCGGAAACCCATTCAGCTTCTGGAATCGATTAGCTGAACCGGAAAAGCAGTTCAAGACCAAAGAGGACGCTAAGCGAGATTGGGAGCTGTTCCCCGAGAATCCGGACCCAGACTATTCGGAGTTTTGCAATGACATCTTTGGAGATGGCTGATGTTTAGGAGAGCACCATGATAGAAGAACGCTGGACGAAATCGAAAATAAGCGATATTGCAAAACATCTGGCGATACAAGAATCGCGGAACAAGGATGCGCTTGTCTGCAGATGCACGTTCCACTTTGGTACTTCGTTTCGCCCAGCTACAAAGGACGAGATTATAAAGAACACATGCAAAAAGGCATTTACGACACCATACTGGGAAAGGGGTAAAGTCCCTGCGGAGGCGTATCACATGGGCAAATGGCTTGGCTACACGGTAGAGCTGTGCTTTGATGGTCAATGGTTCAATATCGACCAGTGGCACCGATCTGCAAGTGGAAAACTCAAACACCGCTATCTACATACCGCACCTGAGCGGGATATTCTTTCCAGCCCATATGATGAATTAGCGCTTCTTAAAAAGCGGATCAGCTTTTCGGATTTGGCGGCTTCGACGCAGGACATCATTTGTGCGGAAAATCCGGCATTCGAGCGCAGCTCGTTTGGCGCGTGGGATTTCTTCATTTGGGGAAGTCTTGCTGATTTAGAGGCGTTGCTTCAAAAGCCGGTTAAAAATGAAGACGATAAATGTATTTCAAAGACCTTATTGAAAGAGCTAGTCTTCAAAATTCAAGACCAGATCAGCTTTTTTCAGCAGACTATCCCGCATTGGATAAACAACTG
>VOFG01002479.1_pt1 | contig 44238 bp, 66 predicted proteins | sample 5384171 | NCBI WGS metagenome assembly VOFG01 (sample SAMN12384726, study PRJNA508395) | human gut metagenome | isolation source: healthy gut F | host: Homo sapiens
TGGCCGCACCAAGATACTACCTTCCATCGTAGTTTACGGTCGCAAACGTGAAGTAGTAAACCAACGCAATAACATCGCTCCTTCGGAAAATACTTACAGTGTTATCCGTCGCAAGCATAATAAAGAACAGATTATCAACTACCACCAGCAATTCCAGTTCGAAGCCTGGATGCGTGATGCGGAAATGAAACTGAATATTGATGTATGCGGCTGCTGCGACCTGAAAAGGAGACCAGCGGTGAATTAATCACCCGATTGAACATTTTACCCGTGCAGCTACAGCCCGCTATATCCTATATCACTCCACAGGCAGAAGCCGTCAAGCACCGTGCCATAGAAGGAAGCGCTTTCCTCGACTTCCCGGTGAACCAAATTATCATCCGACCGGAGTATCGTCGCAACACAGTAGAGCCTGGCCAAGATACGTGCTACCATTGACAGTGTACGTAATGATGACAAGACAACGCTCAGCAGTATAAGAATTCACGGTTATGCATCACCGGAAGGTGGATATGCCAACAATACCCGACTGGCAAAAGGTCGTACACAGGCATTGGTAGATTATGTGACCAGTTATTACAAGTTCGACAATAAACTGATCACTTCAGAGTATACTTCTGAAGATTGGGAAGGATTCCGCAAGTTTATCGCAGGCTTCTTCATTGGAGAAGAAGGACGAGATACTGAAACTGATGGATGACTCGACACTGGACATAGACAAGAAAGAACGCCAGATCGCTCAATTGGCAGGTCCTCAAACTTATAAATATATATTGGAAGAATGTTATCCGGCTTTGCGTCATTCAGACTATACCGTCAACTATACCGTACGCGGGTTCAATCTGGAAGAAACCAAAGAGATTATCAAGACACGTCCGCAACTGTTGAGCCTACAGGAAATCTATCGGATTGCGGAAAGCTGTCAGCCGGGAAGCGAAGAGTTCAACCGTTCGTTCCAGGTAGCAGCCGCCATGTTCCCGGATGACCCTATTGCCAATCTGAATGCAGGAGCCATGGAAATACAGAAAGGCGGAGACCTGACAACAGCGAAGAAGCATCTTGCCAAAAGCTGATCAGAAAAGCTCCCGAAACGCTGAATAACCTGGGAGTCATCGCACTGCTGGAAGGCGACTACGATGCGGCAGAGAAATATTTCAATGCAGCAAAAGCCGGTGGACTCACCACTCAGGCTGACACCAATATGAAACAACTAAAAAGCATAAGAAATTATCCCAAAGAATAATAACAAACAATTTTACCCCAAAACACAAACGCACCACCTGAGAAGGCAGTGCGTTTTTTTTATATCATAATCATCATATCATCGGCTTAACAATCTCCACTTTTAAGCCCAATGCATCAATGATACGAAAGAAAAGTCCGACTCCCGGCTCAAGCGCTCCTTTCTCAATTCTAGATATATAGGACTTGTTGGTACCTACCTTGCCGTACAATTTGTCTAATACAGCATCCATACTTCCAACGTCAGGGTTTACTTGCATAATATTCATTTTTAAGTTTTACTGCCTTTTCAATCTCACTTTCGGGCGTTTTTGTGTCTTTTTCTGAAAGCCATTAAACAACATCACGATATTGCCTTCATCAAAAAAAAAAAAGCCCCATAAATATTCATGGAATGTTTTTTATTTTCAAGCGTTTTCAGCCCTTTCAGCCATCCGCCACAACCGCCTGCCAGCAGGCGAAAGCGGCTGAAAGCCGCCCCGAAAAAGCACCCTTTCAGCCTTCAGTCCTTTCAGCCGGGAATTTACCGGAGCGTCGGCTGATCTCTGGATGTCCCGTAGAATCCGGGAACAGGAACATAGATCGGCTGATTACGCAATCCGAGATTCTGCAACTTTCCTTCCTGGCAAATTCTCCGGATATGAATCATAGCCGTAGAACGTACCATGCCACACAAAGATTGGAAATCTCTGCGCTGCATCATCTGATGCGTACTGAAATACTCCTTCAGCAACATATCAATCTCTACTTCCGAAAGTTTGGACGAATGAAAATTCTTCTTCAGTTGCTTTACCTTAATTAATCCGATAGAGTTTTTCAATTTCTGATCCGAACGAAAGCGGATAGCCTTCAGTTTGATTTTCATATTCCGTCGTGGAGTGTCGGCGGCTATCTCTTCCGTAGCAGTCAGCGTGGGGTAAAAATAGCCGATGCCGTCCAAATGCACCTGCCGTCCTTCTCCCAACTCCTCTCCCATCACCTGCGAAAGAGCATCCAGTACAGCAGTCACATCGACTTCATTCAGCGTACAACGGGATTGAATCTTACTCCTCATTTCGTCCGTATCTACCTGACCATTGTAAGCAATGCGGGGGATGGAATCTTTTTTTCTTCGGTTGATCCGGTGATACCGGGTTCTCATACCAGTCAAATAATATAGCCATAGCTTCCTCTTTTATTAAATAAGTACTTCTAATCTGTTATTCCTACGGAAACTTCCGATGAAAGAATCATTTTCATCGGCTAATGTGCTATGGCTGCCCGGCTAATGGAGATTAGCCGATTGACTAATGAAGGATAGCTGATCAGCTAATCTGCATTAGCCTCTGATGTTTGCGCCTTCAAAGATACAACAGAAAGGCAGGAAAACCTAATGATTCCTACGTTATTTCATAAACGGAAGTATTTAAAGGAATCTATCGAAAACACTTGCAAATCGCTATCCCGGCATTGTAACTTTGATGCACGAAACTTAAAAAAAAGAACAAATATGATGGAAAAAGTAACCCAAATGATCGCCATGCTGATAAAGGCATGGAAAAAAAGAGAGCGTATCACAGATTGACACACCTCCCGTTCCCGCAACGCCCGAACCGAAGCAGCAGTCCCCAACAACTCCGCCTGCCTGACGGAACGGGTCAACACCTTTCTGCAAACTCACTATGACTTCCGCTACAACCGCCTGACGGAAGAAACAGAATTTCGCCCATTAAGCGGAGCAAAGACCGAATTTCGTCCCATCGGAAAACGTGAACTGAACACCCTCTGCATGGGAGGCTCATGCAGAGGGCATTTCCTGCTGGGATAAAGATGTGAGCCGATATATTTATTCCACACAAATCGGAGAGTATCATCCTTTCCGGCTTTATATGGACGAACTTCCTCCCTGGGACGGCATCGACCGGTTGACTCCGCTTGCCCGACGTGTATCTGCACTACCTCTATGGGTAAAAAGGATTCCACACATGGATGCTGGGACTGGCTGCCCAATGGGAAGGAAAGACGGGTGTCCATGCCAACAGCCTGGCTCCCATCCTGATCAGTGCCGAACAGGGACGGATGAAATCGACTTTCTGCAAATCGCTGATGCCCAAAGTACTGCAACGTTACTATATGGATAATCTCAAACTGACATCAGAAGGACAGGCAGAACGTCTTCTGTCAGAAATGGGGCTGATCAATCTGGATGAATTCGACAAATATGCAGAGAGTAAAATGCCGCTTCTGAAGAATTTAATGCAAATGTCGAGTCTCCACGTCTGCAAAGCGTATCAGCGTAACTTCCGGGACTTGCCGCGCATCGCTTCTTTCATCGGAACTTCCAACCGCTCCGATCTGATGAGTGACCCGACAGGCAGCCGCCGTTTCTTCTGTGTAGAAGTAGAAAAGCCGATAAATTGTGAGGGAATCGAGCATGAACAGATCTTCGCCCAACTGAAAGCGGAGCTTGCCGACGGGGTGTCCGTATTGGTTCGACAAAGAAACGGAACGTGAAATACAACAGAATAATGCACCCTTTTACCGTACTTGCCCTGCCGAAGAGGTATTTCTCAGTTGTTTCCGCACCTCAGCCTCAGCGGAAGAGAAATATCTGCGACTTTCTGCTGCCGATATTTATAAAGAACTGAAGAAACGGAATGCTGCTGCTCTACGAGGTTTCAATCCGAACCATTTTGCGCAAGTATTGATAAAAATGGGGTAGAACGGAAGCATACGGAATATGGGAATGTATATTTGGTGGTAAGACGATGAATTTCACTTGCATTATATTATCTTATATAATGTGCCTATATCATCAAATTTTACGGATTACCCATCGACCTTCTTTGCGTCCTCCTTCACGAGAAAGTATACCTTTCTCTGTAAAGATTCTATATCACGTTTAATAGTCCGTTCTGTCACGTTTGTCTTTTGGGACATTTCAGAGATAGTTATAGTTCCATCAACTTGCATGAATTCAAGTATAATCTGTTGACGTTCTGTTAGTTCTTTCGTGACATCTTTCGTGACATCTTTCGTGACATACACTCGATTCTCAATATGAAGGATTAGTTTCACCTGCATCAGTTCCGGCTGCTCAACCAATTCCGGCTTCAGCCAATGCTTCTCATTCCACGCACTAAGGATGAGCGGAAACCTGAGCCTAGGTTTTCTCCGTAACCTATCATACGGAGCATATGCTGCATTCGTTGGTTACGAGCTTTGGATTCGCCACCAGCATAGATTTGTTCAACAGGCAATTTCAATAAGCCTGGATTGGAAAGCACAAAGCGGTCATCATACTTCTCGACACGAAGAAGGCCATTCAGCATTAAGTCGGCATGGATAATCATATTGGTAAAAGCCTCACGCACTGCCTTATGCTGTGGTGTATCATCCTTACGGATAATGCCATCCATTTGGAATGGCCTTGGAATATCTCGCGTCAAACGGGGAACTACCATACGAATGAAGTTGAACAGATTATTCTCCCATGTACCGTCATAGGTCAGTCGGTCACTATAACGTTGGTCACCTATAAGGTTTGACTTGTCAATATAGTCCATGCGCAGATAATCAAAACGCTCACGTACCGGCAACCCTTTACCAAACATCAGAAGACCTGCTATAGTCAGACCTTCAGTACCATCTTTTCGGTTTACAACATAGCCACCAAGTTGCATCAAGAACTCCTTATGATCAAGACTATTCCAAATATGTTCTGGATTATTAGTCTTGAACATAACACGATAACCCTCTAATGTCGGGATGTCAATATCATCCATTGTGTAATACTCCAAGAACATACGATCATTGCCATCCTCGTAAGCATCGCGCACCATCATCTTTATCATTTGCTCTGTGCAGTGATAATCACCTTCATGGTTGCGTCTATAAGTACCACGCATCAAGTTGTTATTAATGTAAACAGGACGCAAATTATAATCGGCACGTGGTACATTTATCGCTATTACCTCCTTACCATTAACGCTAATCGTCTGAACATCCTCATCATGTAGCAGATTCACATTTACTTTCTCACGACTGTTAATAGTATTCCATAAATCCTTGCGTATTTTGTCTGCATCCTCAACACCAGTGATTGTGAATCTCATCAAAGAGTCTTTCTCTGCTACGTTTTCATATACCCCCAACAAAAGAATTCCACCATTCGTATTAGCAAATGCAGAATATGTTTCCCACAAAGAATTTGGCACACCATTTTGTGCCTTTTTGCATTCAAGCGTAACACGCTCACCATCTGCAAGCAGTTTATATATATCTTGTTCTGTCATATCTTCATTTTATTATAATATATTTCAAAAAGAACAAAGATAAGCAATCGATTTTAGGAAAGAGTAAATTTCAGCATATTCTTATTGCATTCGGAAAAAGAGAGTGTATCAACGCCAAACAACGCAGCTATTGCCAAGTGCCCCCCTTTTACCGTACTTGCCCTGCCGAAGAAGTATTTCTCAGTTGTTTCCGCACCTCAGCCTCAGCAGAAGAGAAATATCTGCGACTTTCTGCCGCCGATATTTATAAAGAACTGAAGAAACGGAATGCTGCTGCTCTACGAGGTTTCAATCCGAACCATTTTGCACAAGTATTGATAAAAATGGGGGTAGAACGGAAGCATACGGAATATGGGAATGTATATTTGGTGGTAAGACGATGATTGAATTTGGTAACACGGCTGAAAGCACTGAAAGCGATATTTCCAGTTTTTAGGATAGTACTTTCAGCCGGAATATCGATGAACAAGGAGGTTCATGATAAAAGGCTGAACAATCTGAACCCTAATCGGTACTGTAATTCTCAATGTGATGCAAAGCAGTAGTAAATCATTCAAAACGGAATGAACGAAACACAATTTCACTAACTCCCCATACATTAGCTGCAAATTCTATTCGCTATATCTAAAATAGTTGAAGAAAATAATAAAACAACAACAGCGGTAAATAGAAAACATAGGCGGCAAAACATTCATTTAACCAAAAAATCATTCAAAAAACGATCAATTCACCCATTTCAAAAGACCATTTAAAAGATTGAAAAATTCACCTTCAAAATTGAAAAAAACACCAATTAACGATATCGCATTTCTCCCATACCTTTGCAATGTCGATAAGGAACAAAAGTTTCTTGCGAAACAAACAAAAGAACAAAACAATAAAATTAGTATATAAACAATTAAAGAAACATTGCCTATTAGAAACAAACAAAATCATTCCTCTCGGAAGTTACTTCTTTTTCCTTATATAATATAAGGGCTTCCTATTAAAAAGAAAATGATGTTTTAACAAAACAAACGACCCTCATCCTTTTAGATGACTCTCTCTAAAAAAAAAAGAAAAAACAATTAGCGTATTATACATACATAGTATAATATGCAAACCCTAAAAAAAAATTATAGCATCACACATTAAAATCAAAACTAAAATGAAAGTAAAGAATTTATTATTAGCAGGTTTGGCAGTAGCAGCCATGACAGCTTTGTAGCAATGACGAAATCATTGACAATGATGGAATCCAAACAAATGGTGAAAATGCAGCAATGCAAATCAATTTCCAGTTTCCCACAACTAGAGTTGTATCAGATGGTGGCACAAATGCAGGTATAGATATTGAGTATGCAGCTACTGAAATTACAGCAGTTTTAGAGTACACTGAAACAAACAAAAGAATTGTTGTAAAAAGGATTAACCTTTGGTCAACAAACTGAAAGTGGTGCTAGAATATACAGCACAGAGAAATTCCAAGTTGAAGCAGGAAACAATGTAAAGGTTTACGCATTTATTAATCCTATTATGGAGATACCAACAACTGGTTTGGAGAATTTAAAGGTTGGAAAACAAAAATTACCAAGTGAAGGTTTGGATTATATAGCTGAAACAATAGCTAAATCTGGTAATTTTATGATGAGCAATGTTAATGGAGAGCCTACTGTAATAAAAGCAGTTGTAGGTGGAACAGATACCAATACAGCAAACATTAGCGTTGAACGAATCAGTGCAAAATTAACAGAAGAGACAAAGCGCTCTATAGACAACAAATATGAATTAACAACTCCCACTTTCGTAGGACCAAAGGTGTATGTACAAATTTTGAGCCATACATACACTAATCTAGCTGACGATTCTTATGTACTTGGTGGTAGAAATGCAGCATGGTCGTCATTCTTACACCCATATAAAACAGGTGAAGTAAGTGAGACTGATTACAGATGGTTGAATGCAACAGGAACAACATACGTACTCGAAAATTTAGGTAGTGAATGGAATACAGCAACTAGCACCAGCGTTCTTTATCAAGGACAAGTTTTCTTCGAAAATGACGGAAATCAAGAAATAGCAGGAACATTCTACAGCAGACCTAAATTACAAAGTGATGGTGAAACATGGAAAGTTCAAATTTACAAGAATTGGGAAGAATTATGTGCAGATGTTGATCTTACTGGTATTGGAGAAAATGACGACGTAGCTTTGGCTAACAGAAGTATCATGAGATATGCAGGAGGAAAATGCTATTATCAAGCACCTATCGAGCATTTTGGTGTTGGAGCTAATATCGCTCGCAATAACTGGTACCAACTAAAGTTACTTCTATTGCTGATTTAGGTTATCCGAAACCTGTACCTCCAACTCCTGAAAATGAAACGAAATTAATGATGAGTGTTACTATAGCTCCTTGGACTATCCATATCAATAATGTTGGTCTTTAATCAACTATAATAAATTAATTTAGGGAGAAGTCTCTTCTCCCTAAATTATCTCCGAAAGAAGAGAGTATCACATTCAAACAAAACATCCGCTCTTTAAAAGCATAAAAAGTAAAAAACAATGAAACGAATCCTAACTACCATACAAGAAAAAGCAAATAACATATTGTTATTCACAATATTGGCTGGTGCAATTACATCTTGTGATTCCATTTTGGATTACAATGAGAATTGTGACATCGAATATTGTGTCAAGTTCAAGTATGACTACAATATGGAAGAAAAGGATGTATTCGCCGAACAAGTAAGAACTGTTACTCTTTACGCTTTTGACGATAATAACAATCTTGTTTTCCAGAACACCGATGAAGGTGAGCCATTAGGAGAAGAAACCTACGCGATGAACGTAGATATAGATCTCTCGCAATACCACCTGGTGGTATGGGCAGGATTAAATGATGAATCATTTGCAGTCCCTTTGCTATATCCCAATCAAGCTAAAATTGACGAATTAAGAGTAAAAACATTACGCAAAGAAGCTACTCGCAGCACCACCGAGGATGAAAAGGGACAATACATAGTAGACAACAGCCTACATTCACTCTGGCATGGAGAGGTTAAAAAGGAACTACCACTCGTAGCGGCAGACAGCAAATCACCGAAGTCTCATTAGTAAAAATACCAATACAATCCGTGTCGTTGTAGCACAAGTAAACCAATCAGGAGGACCTGTAACCCGCTTGACACAAAAAAACTTTCGAATGCGCCATATACGACAATAATGGTTACATGAACTATGACAACACGCTATTAGAAGATAACTTATTGACTTACAAGCCATACAATGTCACATCGGATGTAGTCAGTACCCGAGCTTTAGTTCTGCAGATGAACCTGCCAAACAATACAACGGTATCGTTAGCGAAATGAGCGTGGCAAGACTTGTGGAAAGCCAAAAGCCGGAGTTGACAATCAAAATACTGCTACTCAGGAAGTATTATTCCAAAGTTCCGACTTGGTGAAATACTTCGAAGAAGTAGATGCCGAAAAATATAAAGATCGTAATTATTCTCTTCAAGAATACTTAGACCGAGAAGATAAATATGAACTAGTGATTTTTGTAGATGAGAAATTGGCACTCATCAAAACTGTAATCCAAGTAAACGACTGGATCATCCAACTCAATGATATCGAACTTTAAAATAAAGCAAAAAATGAAATACTCTCATTTGACATATTATCTGCTAGCTATCTTATGCATGATGGCAACATCGTGTGTCTCAGACGGAGTCATGGGTGATTGTCCGATCGATAACAACGACCAAGCAGTACTAATAGAAGGTGGCAAAGTCAATTTCGCATTAACTTTCCCGACTTCTTCCACACGAGGCATAAATGGCTCATCAGAAGGTTTAGCAAGCGAACGAACAATTAACGATGTTCAAGTATACACTTTCGTAGGAGGAAAATTCGTTGAGAAAGTAAAAGTATATTCTGATAAGCGGCACCAACGGAGATGCAACCCGCTTTGTAGAAGGAAAACTGACAGAGACATATATGACAGGAACCGCTATGGATTTTGTGGTAATGGTGAATACGGAAAGTAAGGGTGTGCAATCTCCTACCATGACAAAAGGAAACAGTAAAAGGCTGATTTATATAAACAATTGGTTTATAGTTATGAAGGCAAAAACTGGTCAACAAATATTCCGATGTGGGGAGAGGGAACTATTGCATCCATTCAATCGGGAGAATATAATATAGGAGAACTTACATTGCAACGTGCTATTGCCAAAGTGAATGTAACGGTGAATGACGGTAAAGGATTGGAAAACTTTGAAATCACCAATGTAAGTTTACACAATTACAATAATGGCGGATATTGTGCTCCGACCAATGCGAATGGTCAACCTTCTATCCCCAACCAATGTTGTTAAAGCAACAACACCTCTGTCTGCAGGCTCTCTGAGCGGAACGCAAGGCAATAATATTGAGAATAAATTCTATATTCCAGAACATAAGAACATAGGTGTAGATAAAAGCTGAACAGCTCTATTTGAAGATAGAAGCAAAAGTGAAAGGACAAATAAAATACTATGATATTATGTTCAGTGAAAATGGAAGTGATTATGACGTTCTTCGTAACTATATGTATGTATTCAATATTACTAATGTAAAGGTGGAAGTAGATGTCAATCCTATTTTAGAATATGAAGTAAAAATATGGGAAGAAAAACTGTGAATATTCCGTCATTTAATTAATGCAAGGAGGATAATCAGATGAAAAAGCAAAACAATATATTGAAATTAATAAAAAATATAACATACTTGACATTAGCTTGTATAGCTTTTAATGCTTGTACAGATGAAGAAATATATAAATCATCAGAGATTGTAGAGGGAGTTCCCGTAGAGGTCGGATTTAAATTCACTATACCTTCCATGCAGAAAGTCAGTACTGCGGATTAAGCGATGAAGGAGAATTCAAGTAAACGACCTGTATGTCCTCATCTTCAATGCCAACAACGACCAGGCTAGAAAAACTGGAGGAGGGTACTATAACAGTGATCTGATTAAGAATGTTATTACAGGTAACCAAGCAAACGGGAAAGTTTCTTCCGGCACACTAACATTAAAACAACTAGTGGAGAAAGCCTTATCTACGCAGTAGCCAATGTAAAAGGTAACGATCTAGGTGGTGATATCACTGCAGCATTAGAGAACGTTAATTCATTAGCCGATTTTAAAAAGTTGTCTGTAGCATTGACAATCAAAGCGAATGTGGAGCGTTCGTCGCCCGCACTTGTGATGAGTGGTGCTTATATAGATGGAAGCACACAACCACAAACTGGATATTGTAACATTCCGGCACAGTCAACCACTCTTAGCGGAAAGATTAGCCTCACCCGTCTGGACTCACATATTATCTTCAAGATTACTCCAAACATGCAAGCTAATGGAGGAAAGATCAAAACATTTACTCCAAAAAGTTGGAGAGTATACAATGTGCCCAATAAATCTTATATAGTAGCTCAAGACGCTGATGCAGTCGGTAATACAGCAGAAGATTACGAGAATACAGAATCTTCTATTAGGTTTGGAGAACAAACTGATAACATTTATGATTTCGACTTTTATATGTTAGAAAACCGAAAGAATGCCAAAACTTATGAAGGTAGATCAATCGAGAATTACAAACAACGTGAAGAAGAGGTCAAAACTAATGAACATAAAAAAAAATACAGGAGAATATAAATATGTAGAACCTTATGCGACCTTTGTAGAGATTAAGGCGCACATGGAAATTGAAAATGCAGACAATGACAATGGTATACGAGTAGCCGACGTTACTTACGTCATTCATTTGGGATATGTTGATAATGTTGCGGCTGACTTCAAAAATGAAAGAAATAAAAATATACATATAATGTAACTATCAATAATGTAGAAGATATTGTTACGGAAGTAACAGAGGAGGAAATCCGGAAAATACTCCAGGAGCAGAAGGTGATATCGTAGACTCACAGACTACTGTATATAATCTAGACGCTCATTATGGATATTTGATTTTTAAAATTCAAGTACTCAGAAGTGAAAGATGGATTGCAATTCTATGTAAAAACTCCTTTTGGAGAAACAAATAATGACGACAAATCAGTAGTAGGTCATGATTGCAAATGGCTGCGATTTGCACGTTGCAATAACGAATCTACATTGGCAAATTATCCAAAAGATGGAAAGGGATTGATTAACTTGTTTGAATTAAAAAAAGCAGATATCGAAGATCAATACCAGAAAGATACCAATAAAGATAATACATATTATTATACAGTATTTGTAGACGAATATTTTTACGAAAATAATCCGCTAGAAACTTCCTCTAATAATAATTGGGGAACGAAAATTGGGAAGAATTTGTTAATAAAGACGACCGCTATGCACTACTAATCTTTAGTCCACAAAAAGTCCGGATGGAGAAAGTAGCTATGCAAGTGCGAAATATATGATCACACAAAAATCTATCCAAACCTATTACAGCACAGAAAAATTTAATAGTGACAAAACTGCGCTAGGTATGGAACATATAGATGAAACAGGTGTACCTAATGGATGGGGAAAGCGGAAGTTACGGCAGTTCTCAAGAAAATGGATATAAGAATACCTATCCTGTAGTTAACAACACCAATATAAGTAGCTACGGAACAGAAACTCTATCAAATGGTAAGAATACATTTACAATAAATGATGCAGCAAATGCTATTCAAGCATGCATGGCACGTAACAGAGATGAAAACAATGATGGAAAAATCAGCGGCTCAGAAGTAAAATGGTTCTTGCCTGCCATCAACCAGTTAGTTGGAATGTTCTTAGGTGCAGAAAGGCTTACCAACTCCACTATTTGGTGATGGTGATAAGCAACCTGGAACATATACATATAATAAAAAAGAAATAGGAACTTATGGTACTTACCACTATATTAGTAGTGATAAGCAAAGACTGTGGTCAGAAGAAGGAGCCACTTTTGGTCCCGCTGCAGGTATACTTTATGCAAAAGCCCCCGAAAAAGCTTAGATGTGTACGTACTTTAGGAATCAGTTCCCAATATAATAGTACAAGTAAAAAGGAAGGAAAGATATATAATATGAATAATAGTTATACATTCCAGATGGCTTATCTAGATAAGCAAAGTATACGTACCTCATTTATAGAGAATGGTGAATTAGATTTACATCACAATTTTAGTTCTTACAATAGACCTTATACTGCATTCCAAGTTGCCAATAAACGAATGACAATTGATGGGATAGAGACCAGCAACGGATGGGGAGGATCGAATAATAGACCAAGACCCACAAACTGGGAATCACTTGTAAAAAACAGTGGACTATCTCGTAGTGTATGTACAAATTACTTTGAGAATGCTAATAAGTCTGATAAAGGTTCATGGAGAGCACCTAATCAAAGAGAACTTATGATTATCTATCTTCAAGATCCGAGTTTGGTAGAATACCAAGTCACAGATGCTTATGATTATCGATATGGTTCTTTTACAAGAACATGTTGGAAATTCAACGAAAATGATCATTTTACTGTAGATAAGGACTTAATAACAAAAGGCACTGTTGGTTCATTTGTTCGTTGTGTTCGTGACGTTAAATAAATAAAACTTAAAAAGTAAATATTATGACACCAAAAGACATCCTGCAACTAGAATCATCAGATATGCGCCAAGCCTATCTGTTTGAAGAGAACGGGCGCTGGTATGCTTATGAGCATTCAGCCAACCGAATCGAAAAAAATTTGTGAAAGGCTTTGTAGACTTCAAACACAAAGTGCAAGATGTCTGCGGTCGGATAAAAGTAGAAATCGACCTCAGTATTTTGGAAAAGTGTTCCATCACGCTGTGTGAAGATTCGCTGCTTGTACTTGATTGCCCTGCAGCATAAAAAACTGTAGAAGAGTATGCTTCATAACTCGTAGTAAGAAATTACACAATATATTGTTTGTTTTGTTTGTGTTCCTCAATCCACTCAGAGGCAGCTTGTGAAAGTAGCGCAGGAGAACAAATGATGATGACAAATAAAAAATAAAGATTAATGGATGTACTCCCTATAGAAGACTTGATCACCGAAGATTTTGGTGCTATAGGAACCCCGAAAGAGATGAATTCGAGCGAGGATGCGAAGCCTTTATCATATGGGACGAAAAATAAGTTTCACGATTTGGTGATTTTGACAGGAAAACATGGAAACATAAGTTATAATTCGCGAAATGTCTTCAGATTGCATTGCCCATAAGAAAGGCTTCCAACCCGTAGAAGCCTTTTTAACTTGTCAAAGTGATAGCTTCATGTCAATGAAGCAAAAATGATAGCTATATTTACAAAAGCTTGTTTTGTTTGTGAACAACAATTCACCGGAAAGCATAAGTTATGATTCGCAGGAGTTCACATGATTTGCTTCGGAATATTTGAAGGAAAAAGCCCGCCAACACATTGAAGGGGATATCACTATTGACGAGGTCAAACAATTAGTTGATAGTTATTATCAAATCGAAAAAGGTTCGGCCCGTTCATCAGCGAAGATCGTACGGAAGAAGCCGATAAGGTCTCAGCCAGAATAACAGAGATCCTTTCAGAGAATACATTCACATTCTCACCTATCGAATACTTGGCTATTCATCGGCATTTATTTGAAGGCATATTCAGCCATGCCGGACAAATACGGGATTACAATATTACTAAAAAGAATGAATGGGTTACTGAAAGGAGCAACAGTACTTTATGCCAGTGCAGGAAGTATCCGCGAAACTTTTGGATTATGATTTCTCTCAAGAAAAGATCTTTGATTATAAGGGACTGAATATAGATGAAGCCATCAAAGACACATTGCTCAATTCGCATCCGGAATATGGCAAATACACGCCTTTTGGTGAAGGAAATACACGCACAACAGCCGTATTCACGATCAAATATCTGCATACTTTTGGATTCAATTTCAGTAACGAGACCTTCGCCAACCATTCTTGGTACTTCCGCAATGCTCTCGTCAGAGCTAACTATAATGACCTAACCAAAGGTGTGTATGCCACGACCGAATTTTTAGAAAAATTCTTCAGAAACCTGATTCTCAACGAACAAAATGAACTTAAAAATCGAAATCTACAGATCGACGAAATCGAAAAAAGGAAGCCATTCAAAGTGCAAAACAGACTGATATGGATATCCCAAAGTGCAAAAATTGCACTTTAGACTGCACTTTGGAAGAGATAGCCGTACTTAACTACCTCAAAGAAAAACCAAATGCAACACAAAAGAAATAGCACAGCACATAGGAAAATCTGAGAGAACCGTCAAATCCATGACCGTAAACTTAAGTGAAAAGAGGTATTATAGAACGCAAAACGGACGTCGTAATGGCTTTTGGGAGATCAAGAAATGAATATCTTATGTGAGTGATTCTTTGCATATCTGATTATTTATTGCGTTCTTTGTATTACATAAAATGTATAACGTAAAACATGTAATAGCCATGAAGCCTAATAATCCTTTCCTCGTATACGGTTACAATAGTCGGATTGGTCCCAAAATTATACAAAGTAATTGTATATTGATAACACAGGTAATTGAACAGAGGCAATCTGAAAATGAAAACTTTTCGAAACATATCTACTTTTTATCACATTATCTTTGTTTATCTCTTATAAACCTGTATATTTGGAGTATTATAACTGATACATTTATATTAATACAGAATTACTATGAGTCATACCATCTTCCTAATCATCGCCCTCGTCACTACAGAATTTTTCTTATTCAATTCGTATTATCCATTTTCTTCGGAGACATAGATGCAGATGTGGACGTGGATGCTGATATCAGCAGCGTAGTATCTTTCAAAGGTCTCACCCACTTCGGGATCGGATTCGGATGGTATATGTACCTCGTAGGAAATGCCGATATAGCAAGTTATGCAATCGGAATTCTGGTAGGTCTGTTCTTTGTCTTTTGCCGTATGGTTCCTTTATAAGAAAGCCTATCAACTGCAGCAAGTGAACCGGTCTGAAGAGACCGATCAATTGGTAGGACGGAATGTACCATTTACTTCAAGCAAAGTGATAACAAATATACCGTACAGACAAAACGGGATGGAGCCATGCGCGAAGTGGACGTGATCTCCGAAACCGGAAAAGCATATCAGACCGGAGACAGAACAATCATCAGCAGCTACAAAGACGGAACTTTATACATTAAATAACTATTCAAATACACAATTTTATGACACAAGAAATGCTAATCATGGCTGCTATACTAGTGGCGGTCATTCTGCTTACTTTATCGGTATCCTGTCGCGTTACCGTAAATGTAAGAGTGACGAAGTCCTCGTTGTATACGGTAAAACAGGGGAGAAAAGAAATCAGCCAAGTTATATCACGGTGGGGCCGCTTTCGTATGGCCGATCATTCAGGGCTACGAATTCCTTTCTATGAAACCATTGCAGATAGACTGTAAACTGACAGGCGCCCTATCTGCCCAAAATATCCGTGTGGACGTACCCACTACCATCACCGTAGCTATCAGCACAGACCCGGAAGTGATGCAGAATGCTGCCGAACGTATGCTGGGACTGACAATGGATGACAAACAGAACCTGATTACGGATGTAGTATACGGGCAGATGCGTTTGGTGATTGCAGACATGACTATCGAAGAGCTGAACTCCGACCGTGATAAATTCTTGTCTAAAGTAAAAGACAACATCGACACGGAACTTCGCAAGTTCGGTTTGTATCTGATGAACATCAACATCAGTGATATCCGCGACGCTGCCAACTACATCGTCAACCTGGGTAAGGAAGCTGAAAGCAAGGCTCTGAACGAAGCACAAGCCAACATCGAAGAACAGGAAAAAGCTGGGTGCAATCAAAATAGCCAATCAGATTAAGGAACGTGAAACAAAGGTTGCCGAGACGTAAAGATCAAGATATTGCGATTGCCGAAACTAAAAAGCAGCAGGAAATACCGATTGCCAATCCTGATAAAGACCGTATCCCTCAGGTAGCCTTTGCCAACGCAGAAAAAGAATCGCAAGTGGCCAAAGCGGAAGCGGAAAAGAATATCCGCATCGAGCAGGCAAACACCGAAAAGGAAAGCCGTGTCGCCGAACTGAACTCCGACATGGAAATCAAACAGGCAGAAGCTGCTAAGAAAGCGGCTATCGGACGTAATGACGCACAGAAGGAAGTGGCCTTATCAAATGCCGAATTAGCCGTCACACAGGCAAATGCCGACAAGCAAGCCGGTGAAGCCGCTGCAAAATCGGAAGCTGCCGTGCAGACTGCCCGGGAAATCGCTCAAAAAGAAGTGGAAGAAGCAAAGGCGCGTAAAGTAGAATCTTCATTGAAAGCTGAAAAGATCGTTCCGGCAGAGATCGCAAGACAGGAGGCTATCCTTCAGGCAAATGCCATCGCCGAAAAGATTACCCGTGAAGCGGAAGCACGTGCAAAAGCGACTTTGGCACAAGCGGAAGCGGAAGCCAAAGCTATCCAACTGAAACTGGAAGCGGAAGCAGAAGGTAAGAAGAGGTCATTGCTCGCAGAAGCAGAAGGTTTCGAGGCTATGGTCAGAGCAGCAGAATCGAACCCTGCCATCGCCATCCAATACAAGATGGTAGACCAATGGAAGGAAATTGCCGGAGAACAAGTGAAGGCTTTCGAACACATGAACCTAGGCAATATCACCGTATTCGACGGAGGAAACGGAGGTACAAGCAATTTCCTCAGTTCACTGGTGAAAACAGTAGCCCCAAGTCTCGGTGTACTGGATAAACTGCCTATCGGCGAAACGGTAAAGGGTATCATCAACCCGGAAAGCAAAACGGAGAGAAACCTGCCGGAAAGCCGGAGGAGAAAAAAAAGAGAAGAAGAAATAACCAATAAATTATTTCATAGAGATTGCCTGCCTTCATTTTGAAGGTAGGCATTTTTATATCTTTGCGAGCAAAATATTAAAAATGAATAACCATAAACTTCACCTTCTGCCTTTATTTATATTGATTACGGGGCTTGTCACTCTCACTGCCGGCTGCAAAAAAGAAAGATATGTCTCTCAAACTGAACGAACCCCGCAACATCCGTGGTGTAGTCAGTTACAAACGTTCTTTCCCGGATTTGAATGATAAACATCTCGCCGTGGCCCAAGCCGTCGGCATCTGCCCGCCGGAGGACAGGGACGCCGCCGAAAAGATGAAAGAACAGCTTATCCATATCACCGACAACCAATTTTACACAGTAGACTCTCTGACGCATTCCATCCCCTATCTGGTCCCCGCGCCAGTGAATTGCTCGACACCATCGGCTCCAATTTTCTTGATTCACTGACAGCAAAGGGTTGAACCCAAATCAGATTATCGTCACTTCCGTACTACGTTCGCAGAGTGACGTGAAGCGTCTCCGCCGTCGGAATGGAAATGCTTCCGCAAACTCCGCCCATTGCTATGGCGCAACCTTTGACGTCAGCTGGAAACGATTCAAAAGGTGGAAGACGAAGACGGACGACCTCTGCAGGATGTCAATGCCGATACCTTGAAGCTCGTTCTGTCCGAAGTTCTGAGAGATTTGCGACAAGCCGATAAATGCTACATAAAATATGAATTAAAACAGGGATGTTTCCACATCACTGCACGATGAGTATAAATTGCAATAAAATTCACCCGTAAACAGCCGAAGAATCCAAAACGTTTCACTAAATTTGCAGAAATTTTTCTTTAATACGATTGAATGATAGAGAAACTGATTGTCCTTGAGGATATTGATCCGGTTATTTTTTATGGCGTAAACAACGCTAACATACAGTTAATAAAAGCTTTATATCCGAAGCTACGTATCGTTGCACGCGGCAATGTCATCAAAGTGCTGGGCGATGAGGAGGAAATGTGTGCCTTCGAAGAAAATATCACCAAACTCGAAAAATACTGTGCCGAATATAATTCGCTGAAAGAGGAAGTCATCATCGACATTATAAAAGGGAATGCCCCGCAAGCAGAACAGACCGGAAACGTAATTGTGTTCAGCGTCACCGGCAAGCCGATCATTCCCACGGAGCGAGAACCAGCTGAAACTGGTGGAAGGCTTCGCCAAGAACGATATGGTATTCGCCATCGGCCCGCCGGTTCGGGAAAACATATACTGCCATAGCCCTCGCCGTCCGTGCGCTGAAAAACAAAGAGATCAAAAAGATTATCCTCAGCCGCCCCGCTGTAGAAGCCGGAGAAAAACTCGGTTTCCTGCCCGGCGATATGAAAGATAAGATCGATCCGTATCTGCAACCATTATATGATGCTCTGCAGGACATGATCCCCCGCTGCCAAGTTAAAGGAATACATGGAATTGAACATTATTCAGATTGCTCCGTTAGCATTTATGCGTGGACGTACACTGAATGACGCAGTCGTAATCTTGGACGAAGCGCAGAATACCACTGTACAACAAATCAAAATGTTCCTCACCCGTATGGGTATGAATACCAAAATGATCGTTACGGGAGATATGACTCAAATCGACCTCCCCGCCTCACAAACATCGGGATTGGTACAGGCACTCCGTATCCTGAAAGGGGTAAAAGGGCATCAGGCTTTGTTGAGCTGAACAAGAAAGATATTGTACGCCATAAGTTAGTGGAACGCATCGTAGATGCTTACGAAAAAATTCGACAAGGAGGCGAAAGCCGAAAGGGAGAAACGAAAGAATGAACAACTGGTTATCAACGGCGAACGACCGGTGAAACAGGTCAACAACTAGTCGTTTCTGTGATTTGTAACTTGTAATTTGTAATTATAATAAAACAATGAAAGCATTAACAAAAACAGATTTCAACTTTCCGGGACAAAAAAGCGTGTACCACGGAAAAGTGCGCGATGTGTACAACATCAACGGCGAAAAACTCGTCATGGTAGCAACCGACCGTATCTCGGCTTTCGATGTGGTTTTACCTGAAGGTATCCCTTACAAAGGCCAAATGCTGAATCAGATTGCAGCCAAATTCCTCGATGCCACTACTGACATCTGTCCGAACTGGAAAATGGCTACGCCGGACCCGATGGTTACCGTTGGAGTTTTGTGCGAAGGCTTTCCGGTAGAAATGATTGTACGCGGTTATCTGTGCGGTAGCGCATGGCGTGCTTACAAAAGCGGCGTACGCGAAATTTGCGGTGTGAAACTGCCGGACGGAATGCGCGAGAACCAAAAATTCCCGGAACCGATCGTTACCCCGACGACGAAAGCAGAAATGGGTCTGCACGACGAAGATATTTCCAAGGAGGAAATCCTGAAACAAGGATTGGCTACTCCTGAAGAATATGAGACTCTGGAGAAATATACACTGGCTCTTTTCAAACGTGGAACTGAAATCGCTGCTGAACGCGGTCTGATCCTCGTTGATACAAAATACGAATTCGGCAAGCACAACGGTACTATCTATCTGATGGACGAAATTCATACACCGGATTCAAGCCGTTATTTCTACTCTGACGGCTATCAGGAACGCTTCGAAAAAGGCGAACCTCAAAACAGCTTTCTAAGGAATTCGTTCGTGAATGGCTGATGGAAAATGGTTTCCAAGGCAAGGATGGTCAGAAAGTTCCTGAAATGACTCCGGCTATCGTACAGAGCATCAGCGACCGTTACATCGAATTGTTCGAGAACATCACCGGTGAGAAATTTGTGAAAGAAGATACCAGCAACATCGCTGAACGTATCGAAAAGAACGTTATGAATTTCTTGAGCAAATAAGCATGGATTACCCACAACAACATATCAAGCCTTACAACGAAGACGGTAAGAAGACCGAGCAGGTGGAACGTATGTTCGATAACATTGCGCATGCTTACGACAAACTGAATCATACCTTATCTTTAGGTATAGACCGCAGCTGGCGCCGCAAAGCTATTGCCTGGCTCCGTCCTTTTCCGCCCATCAGCAACATCATGGATGTTGCCACCGGAACAGGAGACTTCGCTATCCTTGCCTGCCGCGAACTGCAACCTGCCGAACTGATCGGCACGGACATCTCGGAAGGCATGATGAACGTGGGTCGTGAAAAAGTAAAGAAGGAAGGACTCTCGGACAAAATTTCTTTTGCCCGGGAGGACTGTACTTCACTCTCTTTGCCGATAATGACTTTGACGCTATTACCGTTGCCTTCGGTATCCGCAATCTTCGAAGATCTCGACAAAGGGCTCTCCGAAATGTGCCGCGTACTGAAACCGGGCGGACATCTCGTTATCCTGGAGCTGACTACTCCGGACCGTTTCCCGATGAAGCAATTATTTTCCATTTATTCCAAAGCCGTCATTCCCGTTATTAGGCAAACTTCTCTCCAAAGACAACAACGCATACCGTTATCTGCCGGACACAATCAAAGTCTTTCCCCAAGGAGAAATAATGAAAGGTGTCATCTCGAACGAGCCGGATTCAGCGAAGTAAACTTCCGGCGGCTGACATTTGGTATCTGCACGCTTTATACAGCGACAAAATAATGAGTTATTATGAATAATTAATTTAATCCTTTTCTTTCATGGAAAAATACGGTTTAATCGGCTACCCCTTGCGACATTCGTTCTCAATCGGCTACTTTAACGAAAAGTTTAGATCCGAAGGTATCAATGCGGAATATGTGAACTTCGAGATTCCTCAATATCAATGATTTTATGGAAGTTATTGAAGAGAATCCCAACTTGTGCGGGCTCAATGTCACCATCCCCTACAAAGAGCAAGTGATTCCTTTTTTGAACGAGCTCGATCCGGACACAGCAAAAATAGGTGCTGTCAATGTAATCAAGATTATCCGCCAACAGAAAGGAAAAGTTAAACTGATCGGCTATAACTCCGACATCATAGGATTTACCCAGTCCATTCAACCGTTATTACAGGCTCATCACAAGAAAGCGTTAATTCTGGGAACCGGCGGTGCTTCCAAAGCTGTCTACCACGGACTCAAAAACCTGGGAATCGAAAGTGTTTTCGTTTCGCGTACTCACAAAGCGGACGGAATGCTTACTTACGAGGAGCTGACTCCTGAAATTATGGCCGAATATACAGTTATTGTCAACTGTACTCCCGTAGGTATGTTTCCCAAGGTCGATTTCTGCCCGAATATCCCCTATGATCTAGTAACTCCAAACCATTTGCTTTACGATTTGTTATATAATCCGAACGTCACCCTTTTCATGAAAAAGGGAGAAGCACAAGGTGCCGTTGTCAAAAACGGTCTGGAAATGTTGCTTCTTCAAGCATTCGCCGCCTGGGAAATCTGGAACCGGTAGATCCAGCGGAATGTCTCTCCCGAGTTCTCATGCGGAAGGTAAATAACAGGACGTGATTTCCTGACAGACAAAGAGATTATTTATAAATTGGGATAAGTTATGAGAAAGAGAATTATTTATGTCATTATCATTGTCGTGCTGCTGTTGACCGGTTGCACAATCGGCGGGAGTTTCTATATGTTGAACTTCTCCTTGACGCCGAATGCCAAGATATTGTCTAAAGACGCTGACTCATATCCCTATATGTACAGAAACTATCCATTCCTCCGCCCATGGGTGGATAGTTTGCGCCAAGCGGACGCACTCAAAGATACTTTTATTATCAATCCGCACGGTATCCAGCTTCATGCATATTATGTTGCCGCCCCTAAACCGACCGACAAGACGGCAGTGATCGTTCACGGATATACGGATAACGCCATTCGTATGTTTATGATCGGGTATTTGTACAACCGTGATTTGGGCTATAACATTCTGCTCCCCGACCTTCAACATCAGGGCGAGAGCGAAGGGCGTGCCATTCAAATGGGGTGGAAAGACCGTTTTGACGTACTCAATGGATGAACATTGCCAACAAGATTTTTGGAGACAGCACTCAAATGGCGGTGCACGGTATTTCAATGGGAGGTGCGACCACCATGATGGTGTCCGGTGAGGAACAGCAGCCTTTTGTCAAATGCTTTGTGGAAGATTGCGGCTATACCAGCGTATGGGATGAGTTCTCGCATGAACTGAAATCTTCCTTCTTTCTTCCTCCTTTCCCACTGATGTATACCACAAGCTGGCTATGTGAGAAAAAATACGGGTGGAACTTCAAAGAGGCTTCCTCATTGAAGCAGGTGGCGAAATGCAAGTTACCGATGTTGTTTATCCACGGAGACAAAGACACGTATGTGCCCACCTGGATGGTGTACCCGCTTTATGAAGCAAAACCGGAGCCTAAAGAACTTTGGATTGTATCGGGGGCTGCTCATGCCGTTTCATACCAGGAGAATAAACAGGAGTACACCGATAAAGTCCGTGACTTCGTCGGGCGATATATTCATTAAACCTATTATAACAAGGAGTTTTAAAACCATAACAGAAAAAGTTTCTATATTTGCAAATGTAAAACGACTGTTATGAAATCAATATTCACATTTATAATTGCCGCCTTTTTACTGTTTCCTCTGCAAGCTCAGGAGAAAGTATACACGGTAGATAATCTTCCCAAAGTCCACCTGCAAAACAAGATGCAATATGTTTGTAATCCGGCGGGAATACTGTCGCAAGCGGCTTGTGACAGCATAGATGCCATGCTATATGCATTGGAACAGCAGACGGGCATTGAAACGGTGGTTGCCGTAGTTCCCTCTATCGGGGAGACAGACTGTTTCGACTTTTTGCCACCAACTGCTGAATAAATGGGGTGTAGGGAAGAAAGACAAAAACAATGGTCTGGTTATTTTATTAGTAACCGACCAACGTTGTATTCAATTTTATACCGGATACGGCCTGGAAGGAGTTCTCCCCGACGCTATCTGCAAGAGGATTCAGACGAAATACATGATTCCGTATCTGAAAGACGGGAATTGGAATGCCGGAATGGTGGCAGGTTTGAAAGCGACTTGCCAAGTCCTTGACGGTTCTATGGAGAACGATTCTCTGGCGGAATCCGGAGATGGAGGTTCATTTGATTTCTTCCTCGCTCTTTTCTGCTTCTTCGCTATCGGCGGGGGGACTCGCCTTTTTGCAGCACGGAAACAAAGCCGTTGCCCGAATTGCGGAAACACCAATTACAAAGAAGCGGAAGCAGGCTTGTTTCCCGAATCAACGGAGTGAAGACCGAAGATATTACTTATACGTGCAGGAACTGCGGACATACGCTCGTGCGTCGCCACCAAAGTTATGACAATGATTATCACCACCGGGGCGGCGGCGGAGGAGGTCCGTTTATCGGTGGCTTCGGAGGAGGTCGAGGTTTCGGAGGAGGCGGAGGATTCAGCGGAGGCAGCTTCGGAGGCGGCATGGGCGGAGGCGGCGGTGCCGGCTCCCGGTTCTAAAAACTAGAAACAATCAGATTATCAATTTCAATCAAAAAAACAAGAAACATGAAAAAAGTCAATTATCATCATCTTAGCCGTTGTGGCTATCCTTGTTATATGGGCAGTAAGTGTATATAACGGTCTTGTCACTATGGATGAGAATGTTAGCGGACAATGGGCCAATGTAGAAACCCAATACCAACGTCGCGCAGACCTGATACCCAATCTTGTAAACACCGTAAAGGGATATGCTTCTCATGAAAAAGAGACATTGGAAGGAGTGGTAGAAGCACGTAGCAAAGCCACACAGATCAAAGTGGATGCCGAAGGTCTGACTCCGGAAAAGCTGGCAGAATATCAGAAAAGCACAGGGTGCTGTAACGTCTGCACTTGGCAAATTATTGGCTATCACAGAGAATTATCCTGACTTGAAAGCCAATCAGAATTTCCTTGAACTGCAAGCCCAACTGGAAGGAACGGAAAACCGTATCAACGTAGCACGCAAAAACTTCAACGATGCTGCACAATATCCGCCGCTTACAACACCAATATCCGGGATCTTCCCGAAAAATATCTTTGCAGGGATGTTCGGATTCGATAAGAAATCATACTTTGAAGCGGAAGAACCACCACGAAAAGCTCCTGTCTCTTTAAAAAGTCTCTTTCCGAAAGTAGAGTTCTAGAGATAAAAAAGCAGTACTTTTGCAGCCGTATACAAAAATAATTCTATAACTCATGAGTAATCAACGATACATGATGCGGGGCGTAAGCGCATCAAAAGAAGATGTGCACAACGCCATCAAGAACATCGACAAAGGAATTTTCCCAAAAGCATTCTGCAAAATTATTCCCGACATACTGGGTGGGGACCCTGACTATTGCAACATCATGCACGCCGACGGCGCCGGAACCAAATCTTCCCTTGCTTATATGTACTGGAAAGAAACAGGCGATTTGTCTGTCTGGAAAGGTATTGCACAGGACGCCCTGATTATGAATATCGACGACTTTCTCTGTGTAGGCGCCGTAGACAACATCCTCGTTTCCTCCACTATCGGACGTAATAAACTCCTGATTCCGGGTGAAGTGATCTCTGCAATCATCAACGGGACTGACGAACTGCTGGCCGAACTTCGTGAAATGGGTGTAGGCGTATATGCTACCGGCGGCGAAACTGCCGATGTAGGTGACTTGGTACGCACAATTATCGTAGACTCTACCGTGACTTGCCGCATGAAACGCTCGGACGTTATCAATAATGCCAATATTCGCCCGGGTGACGTTATTGTAGGATTGGCCTCTTACGGACAGGCTACCTATGAAAAAGAATATAATGGAGGTATGGGTAGCAACGGTCTTACAAGTGCCCGCCATGACGTATTCGGCAAATACCTCGCAGAGAAATATCCGGAAAGCTATGATGCGGCCGTACCCGAAGAACTGGTTTATTCCGGCGGACTGAAACTGACTGACAGCGTGGAAGGTTCTCCGATTGATGCGGGCAAGCTAGTGCTCTCTCCTACCCGTACGTATGCTCCGGTGGTGAAGAAACTGTTGGATGCACTCCGCTCCGAAATTCATGGTATGGTTCATTGCTCCGGTGGTGCGCAAACCAAAGTGCTGCATTTCGTAGAAAATGTCCGTGTAGTAAAAGACAATCTGTTCCCCGTTCCTCCGTTGTTCAAGACTATCACAGGAACAAAGCGGTACAGACTGGGCGGAAATGTACAAGGTATTCAATATGGGGCACCGTCTTGAAGTTTACCTGTCACCGGAACATGCAGAAGAGGTGATCGCTATTTCCGAATCTTTCGGTATCCCGCACAGATTGTAGGACGTATCGAAGCGTGTGAACAGACAGAATTAATCATTAAGAGCGAGTTCGGAGAATTCAGATACTAAAGAATGGCAGATAACAGTACCATATTAGAAAAATTAGACGGACTTGTAGCCCGTTTTGAAGAAATATCTACCCTTATCACCGACCCGGCAGTCATTGCCGACCAGAAACGTTATGTCAAACTGACAAAAGAATACAAGGAACTGGATGACTTGATGAAAGCCCGCAAAGGAATATATTCAACTGCTGGGCAACATTGAAGAGGCCAAAACATCCTTGGCCAATGAATCGGATGCCGATATGCGCGAAATGGCAAAAGAGGAAATGGACAGTAGTCAGGAACGTCTTCCCGTATTGGAAGAGGAAATCAAACTGATGCTTGTTCCTGCCGACCCGCAAGACAGCAAGAACGCGATTCTCGAAATCCGTGGTGGTGCAGGAGGCGACGAAGCCGCAATCTTTGCCGGCGACCTTTTCCGCATGTATGCCAAGTATTGTGAAACCAAAGGCTGGAAAATGGAAGTATCCAGCGCCAACGAGGGGCAGCCGGCGGTTTCAAAGGAAATCATTTGCAGCGTGACGGGTGACAATGTTTACGGCACATTGAAGTATGAATCGGGAGTACACCGCGTACAGCGTGTTCCCGCCACAGAGACGCAGGGACGTGTACATACTTCGGCAGCTTCGGTAGCCGTACTTCCTGAAGCGGAAGAGTTCGATGTGGTCATCAACGAAGGCGAAATCAAATGGGATACTTTCCGAAGCGGCGGAGCCGGCGGACAGAATGTCAACAAGGTGGAATCCGGTGTACGCCTGCGTTATATCTGGAAGAATCCGAATACAGGCGTAGCGGAAGAAATCCTTATTGAATGTACCGAAACCCGCGACCAACCGAAAAATAAGGAACGCGCACTGGCCCGCCTCCGTACCTTTATCTACGACAAGGAACATCAGAAATATATCGACGACATTGCTTCCAAACGTAAAACAATGGTATCCACCGGAGACCGTTCTGCCAAAATCCGTACTTACAACTACCCACAGGGACGTATTACCGACCACCGTATCAATTACACGATCTACAATCTGGACTGCCTTCATGGACGGTGATATCCAAGATTGCATCGACCATCTGATTGTGGCAGAAAATGCGGAACGTCTGAAAGAAAGCGAACTCTAAAACATTATATATAGAAATGAATAAACAACAGCTATTTGAAAACATAAAACGCAAGAAATCATTCCTTTGCGTAGGGCTTGATACCGACATCAAGAAGATTCCCGAACACCTGTTGAAAGAAGAAGACCCGATCTTCGCTTTCAACAAAGCTATCATCGACGCAACAGCCGATCTGTGTATCGCTTACAAGCCTAATCTCGCTTTTTACGAAAGTATGGGCGTGAAAGGCTGGATCGCATTTGAGAAAACAGTAAAATACATCAAAGAAAACTATCCCGACCAGTTCATTATTGCCGATGCAAAACGTGGCGATATAGGAAACACTTCCGCCATGTATGCCCGTACTTTCTTCGAAGAACTGGACATAGATTCTGTAACCGTAGCTCCTTATATGGGCGAGGACAGCGTAACTCCGTTCCTTACTTACGAAGGCAAATGGGTGATCTTACTGGCACTGACTTCTAATAAAGGTTCCCACGACTTCCAGTTGACAGAAGACGTGAACGGCGAACGCTTGTTTGAGAAAGTGTTGCGCAAATCACAGGAATGGGCAGGCGATGACCGCATGATGTATGTAGTCGGCGCTACTCAGGGACGTGCTTTTGAAGATATTCGTAAGATTGTTCCCAACCACTTCCTGCTCGTTCCCGGTGTCGGAGCGCAAGGCGGTTCGCTCGAAGAAGTTTGCAAGTATGGAATGAACAGTACCTGTGGCCTAATTGTTAACTCTTCCCGTGGAATCATCTACGTTGATAAAACAGAGAAATTTGCCGAAGCCTGCAAGGCATTGCCGCCCAAGAAGTACAGGTGCAAATGGCAGAGCAACTGAAAGCGATTCTTTAAAGAGAATAAAGAATCTCTAAAAGAAACGAATGCCTTACGAAAGAAAGATAATCAACGACCCTGTATTCGGGTTTATCAATATTCCAAAGGGGCTGCTGTATGATATTGTACGGCATCCCCTTTTGCAGCGTCTTACCCGCATCAAGCAAGTAGGACTCTCGTCAGTAGTATACCCCGGCGCACAACATACTCGTTTCCAGCACTCACTAGGTGCGTTCTATCTAATGAGCGAAGCAATCACCCAACTAGCGTCCAAAGGTAACTTTATATTTGACAGCGAAGCTGAAGCCGTACAAGCGGCTATCTTACTGCATGACATCGGACATGGTCCTTTTTCGCATGTGCTTGAAGATACGATTGTACAAGGAGTTTCTCACGAAGAAATTTCCCTCATGCTGATGGAACGAATGAACAAGGAGATGAACGGGCAACTCAGTCTTGCCATCCAAATCTTCAAGGATGAATATCCAAAACGTTTCTTGCATCAGCTGGTTAGCGGACAACTGGACATGGACAGACTCGATTATCTTCGACGCGACAGTTTCTACACCGGCGTAACGGAAGGGAATATCGGTTCGGCAAGAATCATCAAAATGCTCGACGTGGCGGACGACCGCCTCGTTATCGAATCGAAAGGCATCTATTCTATTGAGAATTTCCTGACAGCACGTCGCCTCATGTATTGGCAGGTATATTTGCACAAGACATCGGTAGCCTATGAAAGAATGCTTATCAGCACCCTGCTACGTGCTAAGGAACTTGCCTCAAAAGGTGTAGAATTATTTGCATCGCCCGCATTGCGTTTCTTCCTCTACAATGATATCAATCACCAGGAGTTCTATCATAATCCCGATTGTCTGGAAAATTTCATCCAACTGGATGATAATGATATCTGGACTGCTTTAAAAGTATGGAGCACTCATCCTGACAAAGTTCTTTCCACCTTAAGCCTGGGAATGATCAACCGAAATATCTTTAAAGTGGAAATTTCGTCCGAACCGATTAGTGAGGACAGAAAAAAAGAATTAACTTTGCAAATCAGCCAGCAACTAGGCATAACCCTTTCCGAAGCGAACTATTTTGTCTCTACCCCCAGCATCGAAAAGAATATGTACGACCCGGCAGACGACAGTATTGATATTATCTACAAGGACGGCACTATCAAAAATATTGCCGAAGCTTCGGACATGCTAAACATCTCATTATTGTCCAAAAGGTAAAGAAATACTATCTCTGCTACCAGCGATTGCATAGATAAGTATAAAATATTCATTCAATAACACGGAAATCTGAAAAAAAAGTCCGTTATTTGTGAACTAATTTAATTTAAAAGTAAAGACATGGAGTTCTCGGCTAAGCAAATTGCAGCATTTATCCAAGGGGAAATCATTGGAGATGAAAACGCAACGGTACACACATTCGCTAAGATAGAAGAGGGAATGCCCGGAGCTATTTCTTTCCTGTCGAACCCTAAATATACGCCTTATATCTACGAGACACAATCAAGCATTGTATTAGTTAATAAGGATCTTCAGTCCCTGAGCATGAAATTCGGGCTACTCTGATCAAAGTAGACAATGCTTATGAAAGTCTGGCGAAGCTGCTTAATCTCTACGAAATGAGTAAACCAAAGAAAGAAGGGATAGATTCATTGGCTTTTGTCGCACCCAGTGCCAAGATCGGCGAGAACGTATACATCGGTGCCTTTCGCCTATATCGGCGAAAACGCCGTTATCGGAGATAATACTCAAATTTACCCGCATACTTTCGTTGGAGACGGCGTGAAGATAGGCAAAGGTTGCCTTCTTTACTCAAATGTAAATGTTTATCATGACTGCCGTATCGGCAATGAGTGTATCATTACATTCCGGCGCGGTAATCGGAGCCGACGGATTCGGATTCGCTCCCACTCCTAACGGGTATGATAAGATTCCACAAATCGGAATTGTGATCCTGGAAGACAAAGTAGACATAGGTGCCAATACCTGTGTTGACCGGGCTACCAATGGGAGCAACGGTTATACATAGCGGCGCCAAAATAGATAATCTTGTGCAGATTGCGCACAACGACGAAGTGGGGATCGCATACTGTAATGGCTGCCCAAGTCGGTATTGCCGGCTCTACCAAGATCGGCGAATGGTGTATGTTTGGCGGTCAGGTAGGTATTGCCGGACACATTAAGATCGGTGACCGCGTAAATCTCGGAGCACAATCGGGTGTACCAAGCAGCATCTAAGTCCGACAACCAACTGATCGGAACACCTCCTATGGAGTTGAAACCGTATTTCAAGGCGGCTATTGTGACTAAGAAACTACCGGATATGTACACAGAACTACAAATTACGCAAAGAAGTAGAAGAATTAAAACAACTATTAAAAATAAGTAACCAATGCTGAAACAAAAAACGCTGAAAGATAGCTTTTCACTGAGCGGGAAAGGTCTTCACACTGGACTTGACCTCACTGTTACATTTAATCCTGCTCCAGACAATCACGGATATAAAATCCAACGCATTGACCTGGAAGGACAACCAACTATCGATGCAGTAGCCGACAACGTGACGGAAACCACTCGTGGTACCGTGTTATCAAAGAACGGAGTCAAAGTAAGTACCGTAGAGCATGGTATGGCAGCCCTTTATGCATTGGGCATTGATAACTGCCTCATCCAAGTGAATGGTCCGGAATTTCCGATTTTGGACGGTAGTGCACAATATTATGTACAAGAAATAGAACGTGTAGGAACAGAAGAACAAAGCGCTGTCAAGGACTTTTATATCATCAAATCTAAAATTGAATTCCGTGACGAATCAACCGGCTCTTCTATCATCGTGCTACCGGACGAGAATTTTAGTCTGAATGTACTCGTTTCCTATGACTCAACCATTATCCCTAACCAGTTTGCTACACTTGAAGATATGCACAATTTCAAAGACGAAGTGGCTGCCAGCCGTACTTTCGTCTTTGTTCGTGAAATAGAGCCGCTTCTCTCCGCCGGCCTCATTAAAGGCGGTGACCTCGACAACGCAATCGTTATTTACGAACGCAAAATGTCACAGGAAAGCTATGACAAGCTGGCGGACGTAATGGGAGTTCCTCACATGGATGCCGACCAGCTGGGGTACATCAATCACAAACCACTGGTTTGGCCGAACGAGTGTGCCCGTCACAACTGCTGGATGTAATCGGTGATCTTGCATTGATTGGTAAACCGATTAAAGGTCGCATCATTGCTACCCGCCCCGGTCACACAATCAACAATAAGTTTGCCCGTCAGATGCGGAAAGAAATCCGCTTGCACGAAATTCAGGCACCGACTTATGATTGTAACCGCGAACCTATAATGGATGTAAACCGTATCCGTGAACTTCTGCCGCACCGTTATCCTTTCCAATTGGTAGACAAGGTAATTGAGATGGGTGCCAGCTATATCGTAGGTATCAAAGAATATTACAGCCAACGAGCCTTTCTTCCAGGGACATTTCCCACAGGAACCAGTGATGCCGGGAGTACTTCAAGTAGAAGCCATGGCACAGGTAGGCGGTCTGCTCGTCCTTAATTCTGTTGACGAACCGGAACGCTATTCTACCTATTTCATGAAGATAGACGGTGTGAAATTCCGCCAAAAAGTAGTGCCGGGGAGACACGTTATTGTTCCGTGTGGAATTGCTGGCTCCGATCCGTCGTGGCATCTCCACAATGAAAGGTTATGCATTCGTTGGCGAAAAAGTCGTTTGTGAAGCGGAATTCATGGCACAAATAGTAAAAACAAGTAATAAATATTTAAAACATGGTAAGTCCTCTAGCGTATATTCATCCCGAAGCTAAAATCGGGGAAAATGTAGAAATTGCGCCTTTTGTATTTATTGATAAAAACGTAGTTATTGGCGACAACAATAAGATTATGGCTAATGCCAATATTTTATATGGTTCACGTATCGGTAACGGAAATACTATTTTCCGGGAGCTGTTATCGGAGCCATTCCGCAAGACCTCAAGTTTCGCGGTGAAGAGTCAACAGCCGAAATCGGAGACAATAATCTGATTCGCGAAAATGTCACGATCAACCGTGGTACAGCAGCTAAAGGGCGCACAATCGTGGGCAACAATAACTTACTAATGGAAGGTGTACACGTGGCACACGATGCGCTGGTTGGTAACGGATGTATCATTGGGAACTCTACCAAAATGGCAGGTGAAATCGTGATTGATGATAACGCTATTGTTAGTGCCAATGTATTGATGCACCAGTTCTGTCATGTAGGCAGTCATGTAATGATTCAGGGCGGATGCCGCTTCAGCAAGGATATTCCTCCTTATATTATTGCAGGACGCGAACCGATCGCTTTCAGCGGCATCAACATTATCGGCTTGCGCCGTCGCGGTTTCGCCAACGAAGTGATTGAGAATATTCACAATGCATATCGTATCATCTACCAGAGTGGACTGAACACGACTGAAGCATTGAAGAAAATCGAAGATGAATTTGAAAAGAGTCCGAGATTGACTATATCATTGAATTCATCCGCAACTCGGAGCGTGGAATTATTAAATAAACACTTCAAAATAGTCATATTATGATATACAGATTTACTATCATATCTGATGAAGTTGACGATTTTGTCAGAGAAATACAAATTGATCCGGAAGCAACATTCTTCGACTTCCATGAAGCTATACTGAAATCAGTAGGGTATGCTAATGACCAGATGACTTCTTTCTTTATCTGCGACGATGATTGGGAAAAAGAAAAAGAAGTGACTTTGGAAGAAATGGATGATAATCCGGAAATAGATAGCTGGGTGATGAAAGAAACTCCGATCAGCGAACTGATAGAGGACGAAAACAAAAGTTACTGTATGTGTTCGACTACATGACAGAACGTTGTTTCTTCATCGAACTGACAGAAATTATCACCGGTAAAGATATGAATGGTGCTAAATGTACTAAGAAAGCCGGAGAAGCTCCCAAACAGACTGTTGATTTTGAAGAAATGGCCGCAGCCGGTGGCTCGCTCGACCTCGACGAAAACTTTTACGGAGATCAGGACTTCGACATGGAGGACTTCGATCAGGAAGGTTTTGACATAGGAGGAGGCGACGCTGGCAACCCATACGAAGAAGATAAATTCTAAGTCTTAAATATCAAGTATCAGGTATTAATTGCTATGCAGTGCCGGGCAGTTAATACCTGACATTTTTTAATTCCATGTTTTAGTACTCAACAACCGATACTTACTACTTTTAACCCCATGCCCACTCTCATTGTTTTAATCGGACCTACAGGAGTAGGAAAAACAGAATTAAGCCTGCGATTAGCCGAGAATTTTCAGACTCATATCGTGTCTGCCGATTCTAGACAGTTATATGCTGAACTGAAAATAGGGACAGCCGCTCCTACTCCCGAACAACTCGAACGTGTGCCGCATCACTTGGTAGGAACGCTTCATCTTACAGACTATTATAGCGCCGCGCAATATGAGACGGAAGCAATGGAGATTCTCGAAAAGTTATTCATGCAGCATGAGGTTGTTGTCTTGACGGGCGGTTCAATGATGTATGTGGATGCTATTTGCAAAGGTATTGACGATATTCCTACCGTAGACGCGGAAACCCGTCAGCTCATGTTGCAGAAATACGAGGAAGAAGGGCTTGAACAACTCTGTGCGGAACTTCACCTCCGGACGTTTCCGCCCGGAAAACATTCAGGGAGTAATCCCCACGCCCGACGGTGAATACTACACACAGATGAACGGCGAAGGCACACAAATTATTAAATATTCCTTCAAGACAGGTGAAAAAGTGGAAGTGGTGTTCGATGTGAATACTGCACGCGAATGTGATTTCAAACACTTCGACAGTTACCAGTTCTCACCCGACGGTCAGAAATTGCTTATTGCTACGAAAACGACTCCGATTTATCGGCATTCTTATACAGCTGTACATTATATCTACCCTTTGAAACGAAATGATAAGGGCGTTACGACAAACAACATTATTGAACGGCTGTCCGACGGCGGACCTCAACAGGTCCCCGTCTTTTCTCCGGACGGAACAATGATCGCTTTCGTACGTGACAACAACATATTCCTCGTAAAACTGCTCTACGGCAACAGCGAAAGCAAAGTGACTGAAGACGGTAAGCAAAATTCTATCATCAACGGTATTCCTGACTGGGTATATGAAGAAGAGTTCGGTTTCAACCGCGCCCTGGAGTTCAGTGCCGATAATACCATGATTGCTTTCATCCGCTTCGACGAGTCGGAAGTTCCTCCTACTCTTTCCCGATATTTGCAGGACAAGCGCCCTACATCAATGCCTTGAAAGATTATCCGGGCGAATATACCTATAAATACCCGAAAGCAGGATATCCGAATTCCAAAGTTGAAGTACGTACCTACGATATCAAATCACACGTGACACGTACAATGAAGCTCCGTTGGATACAGATGGGTATATCCCCGCATCCGTTTCACAAAAGATGCCTCCAAATTGGCAATCATGACACTGAACCGCCATCAGGACCGTTTCGACCTTTACTTTGCCGATCCTCGTTCCACCCTTTGCAAATTAGTATTGCGTGACGAATCACCTTATTATATAAAGGAAAATATATTCGACAATATTCACTTCTATCCCGATTATTTCAGTATGCTTAGCGAACGTGACGGTTACAGTCATCTCTATTGGTATAGCATGGGAGGTAATCTCATTAAGAAAGTGACTAACGGCAAGTTTGAGGTAAAAGACTTTTTGGGTTATGATGAGGAGGATGGTTCGTTCTATTACACCAGTAATGAGGAAAGTCCTCTGCGCAAGGCGGTCTACAAGACGGATAAGAAAGGAAAAAAGACCAAATTGTCTCAACAGACAGGAACAAACACACCGCTTTTCAGCAAATCGATGAAATATTATATGAATAAATATTCCAGTTTGGATACTCCAATGCAGATTACGCTGAACGATAATACCGGCAAAACATTAAAGACGCTGGTTACAAATGACCAGTTGAAACAAAAACTGGCAGGATACGCAGTTCCCAAGAAAGAATTTTTCACTTTTCAGACTACAGATGGAGTGACATTGAACGGTTGGATGATGAAACCTGTCAATTTTTCCGCTTCGAAAAAATATCCGGTACTGATGTTCCAATACAGCGGCCCCGGCTCACAACAGGTACTGGATACATGGGGAATCAGTTGGGAAACGTATATGGCAAGCCTCGGCTACCTCGTTGTCTGTGTGGACGGACGTGGAACCGGAGGACGTGGAGAAGCTTTCGAGAAATGTACTTACCTGAAAATCGGTGTAAAGGAAGCCAGAGACCAAGTGGAAACCGCACTTTACCTAGGCAAACAAGCGTATGTAGATAAAGATCGCATCGGTATTTGGGGATGGAGCTACGGTGGATACATGACTTTGATGAGCATGAGTGAGGGTACCCCCGTATTCAAGGCAGGTGTAGCTGTTGCCGCACCAACCGACTGGCGTTTCTACGACACGATTTATACGGAACGCTTCATGCGTACACCGAAAGAAAATGCGGAAGGATACAAAGAATCATCCGCTTTCACACGGGCTGACAAACTGCACGGCAATCTGTTGCTGGTACACGGCATGGCGGATGATAATGTACACTTCCAGAATTGCACGGAATATGCCGAACATTTAGTACAACTCGGCAAGCAATTTGATATGCAGGTATATACTAACCGTAATCATGGCATATACGGCGGCAACACCCGTCAGCATCTATATACACGATTGACCAACTTCTTCCTGAACAATTTGTAATGGCTGACAGAGTGCGCAAGCCTGAATGGCTGAAAATAAATATCGGTGCCAACGACCGTTACACCGAAACTAAAAGAATTGTCGACTCCCACTGCCTGCATACGATATGCAGCAGTGGGCGTTGTCCCAACATGGGGAATGCTGGGGAAAAGGAACTGCCACATTTATGATCGGCGGTGACATCTGTACCCGCAGCTGCAAATTCTGCAACACACAAACCGGACGTCCGCACCCATTGGATGTAAATGAACCTGTTCATGTGGCGGAGTCTATCGCATTGATGAAACTGGATCATGCAGTAATCACCTCGGTGGACCGTGACGATCTCCCCGACCTGGGAGCAGAGCATTGGGCACGTACTATCCGGGAGATTAAGCGTTTGAATCCTCAAACGACTATCGAAGTACTGATACCTGATTTTCAAGGAAAGACAGAACTGCTAAATCAGGTCATTGAAGCGCATCCCGATATTATTTCTCATAATATGGAAACTGTCCGGCGTATCAGTCCCCTGGTACGCAGTGCAGCAAATTATGATACCAGTTTACAAGTTATCTCTCACATTTCCAAAAACGGAGTAAAGTCCAAAAGCGGCATTATGGTTGGTTTGGGAGAAACCCCGAAGAAGTGGAAACACTTATGGATGATCTACTGGCAGCCGGTTGCCAGATACTCACTATAGGACAATATCTGCAACCCAGTCATCGGCATTATCCCGTTGCCGAATATGTGACCCCGCAACAATTTGCAAAATACAAGATTATCGGCTTAGAAAAAGGATTCAATATCGTGGAGAGTGCTCCTCTTGTCCGTTCCTCCTACCATGCTGAGAAACATATCCGTTAGCAAACAAAACACAAGCACTATTTGTTTTATAGATAGAACCGACAAATAAACATAAAGAGATGGATCATAAAGGAATACTTTCTTCCGCATTTAACATGTCACTGGGTTTTATCCCCGTTATTATTTCCATTTTATTGTGCGAATTTATAACGCAAGGCACGGCTATTTACATCGGTACAGTCATAGGTATCGTAGGTGTATATCTTTCTTATCATCGTAAAGGAATACTGCTACCCAACTTTATTCTTTATATATCGGCAGGAATACTGATTCTTCTTTCCCTGGCAGCCCTTATTCCGGGCGATTATGTTCCTGAAGGTGCACTTCCTCTCACATTGGAAGTGAGCATTCTCATACCGATGCTAATACTCTATATGCACAAGAAAAGATTCATCAACCATTTCTTGAAACAGATAGGTTCCTGTAACAAACGCCTGTATGCACAAGGGGCGGAGGCTGCTGTTGTTTCTGCACGAATTGCTCTGATTTTCGGTATACTTCACTTTATTATCATCAGTATCGTGATAATCTGCCAGAACCCGTTAAGTTCTACCAGCAAACTTACTCTTTATAAAGTGCTACCACCCATCGTCTTTGTCATGAGCATTCTATTTAACCAGATTGCCATTCGCTTCTTCAATCACTTGATGTCCCACACTGAGTACGTACCTATCGTCAACACCAAAGGAGACGTCATTGGAAAGACTCCTGCAGTAGAGGCGATCAATTACAAGAATGCATATATCAATCCGGTCATAAGAATTGCTATCTCCACACATGGGATGTTATTTCTCTGCGACCGGCCTTCGACAGCTATTTTGGATAAGAATAAGACAGATATTCCTCTGGAATGTTACCTGCGTTTCGGCGAATCCTTGTCCGACGGTGTCAATCGTTTATTAACCAATGCTTTTCCACATGCCAAAGAAAATATAAAGCCGGAGTTCAATATTGTTTATCATTTTGAAAATGAAGTGACCAACCGGCTGATCTATCTGTTTATCGCTGAAATAAAAGACGATGCAATCCTTTGTACTCCCCGCTTCAAGAACAGCAAGTTATGGAATTTCAAGCAGATTGAAGAAAACTTAGGCAAAGGATTCTTCAGCAGCTGTTTCGAAGATGAATACGAACATTTAAAAGGAGTTATTTGTATAAGAGAAAAATACAGGGAATCTTAGACAGATCGGGCACATGCCCCTTCCAGTCTTTAACCGTACGTGTTTGGATATACTCACCTTCGCAAGTAATATTGGCGGCAATACAAAGTTTGGTCTGCGGGCGGCAATTCTGCAAAATATCTTCTATCATCTTATGATTGCGGTAAGGCGTCTCAATAAATAGCTGCGTCTGGCTTTCGGAATACGCCCGCTGTTCCAAAGTTTTTAATTTCTTGGCACGCTCGTCCGGTTCAATCGGCAGATAACCATGAAAAGCGAAGCTCTGTCCGTTAAAGCCGGAAGCCATTACGGAAAGAATGATCGAAGAAGGTCCCACCAAAGGAACAACCTTTAACTTCTTGCGCTGCGCGATAGCAACCACATCCGCCCCCGGATCGGCAACAGCCGGACAACCGGCTTCGGAAATCACTCCCATAGAAGCACCGCCAACCAAAGGTTTCAGATAACCGGAAATGTCTTCAGGTGAAGTGTGCTTGTTCAACGGGTAGAAGGTCAGCGCATCAATATCAATCTCCCGGTCCACTTTCTTCAAGAAACGGCGGGCAGAACGAATATCTTCAACGATAAAATGCCGAATACCGGAGATAATCTCCTTATTATAAGAAGGCAAAACCTTTTCGACAGGTGTATCACCTAGAGTCACAGGTAGTAAATAGAGAGCAGTTTCCACTTTTAAAATTGAGAATTGAGAATTTAAATTGCCAATGAAGCTATCAGGAAGCCAGATAATCGGACTGGTTCAACATCTCGTGATAGTCGGTAAATTCCAACAAATCTTTCAGCTTCATATCCTTATGCTTTTTCATATAGGAAGAAACAATCTGTGCGCCTATCCATATACCCACTGATGCAGGAGCTTGTCCACCCAGCATTTCAACTGCAGGGGCAGGTTTCATATAATAACGGAATACCATCGGATCACGGGCATGAAGATGATCGTTGGAACAAATATGTTCCCAAATAGCCTTTTCGTTTTTCTTGCACCAGGCATTTTCCTCATCCGAATAACCGATTGCATCACCAATATTATCATAACCCAACAAATGCTGCACTACATAATTGATCTTCCCGGAATGCATCATCAGGTCAATCAGGCAAGTCCCCTCGTGATAACTCATTCCGTAACGGTCGAGGAGATAGAATACAAAACAATCCGGCACAATACGTTCGGGATGCATTGAACGGCATTGATAGTCGTAATAGAAGCGTTTGTAAAGCGGGTAATCTTCCCCATATATTTATCGAGGCTGATACCGAGCAACGTGTCTACAAGAATAATAGACTCGTTGAATGCGGATATCTGCGAATAGACAAACGGCACCTTCGTACCGGGGACCTCTTTTTTCAGTTTCCGGAATCCTTTATTCAGTCCTTTCTCCACTTCATCAAGATTGGGGAACTTAGCTTCCACGTCACTCACTAAGCGGACTAACGTAGTGTCCGAATAGAATTTTTGAAGACGCTGAAAAATGGTATCGTCTTTCACGGTACCGATAGCCAGTACATCTTCAATCAGAATTTTCGTCGGCTGGCGGTAATCCATTGTCAGCTTCTGCATAGCAGAAAAGCTGTTGGAACGAACATATTCGTTCAACAGCTTATCATATCTCAGAACAGAAATCTCTTCTCCTTTCTGCTCCGTACCTTTTCCTGTGCTTATCCCGCAGGAGGCGAAAAGCATACTTATTAATATAACAAGAAGAGAAATCCGTAGTTTCATAATCTTTTATCCGTAAATGATATTACCATTTTCGTCCATATATTCATCCAACCCTTTCTCATAGGTAGCCATTGCACGAAGACTCATACCTACGCTGGAGAAACCACCGTCATGGAAAAGGTTCTGCATAGTCACCTTACGGGTAAGATCGGAGAACATCACAATACAATAATCTGCACATTCATCGGCAGTCGCATTTCCGAGCGGAGACATACGGTTGGCGAAGTCGAACAACTTATCCATACCTTTCACGCCCGAACCGGCGGTAGTGAATGTAGGCGACTGTGAAATTGTATTCACACGCACACTATGCTCGCGTCCGTAGATATAGCCGAAGCTGCGTGCAATAGATTCCAGCAATGCTTTTGCATCTGCCATATCGTTGTAGCCGTAGAAAGTACGCTGTGCAGCCACATAGCTCAATGCAACGATTGAACCGTAATCTGCAATCGCATTCAGTTTCTTGGCCGACTGAATCATTTTATGGAATGAAACGGCTGAAATATCCAATGTCTTATCCAACATTCCATAGTCAAGGTCATCATAAGTACGTTTCTTGCGTACGTTGGGAGACATACCGATAGAGTGGAGCACAAAATCAATTTGTCCGCCCAGTATATCCATTGAGGTCTTAAACACATTCGACAAATCCTCTACGCTCGTTGCATCTGCCGGAACAATCTGGCAATTCAGTTTCTCTGCTAAAGCATTGACTTCTCCCATACGGATAGCCATTGGAGTATTTGATAATGTAATAGTTGCAGCTTCTTCTACAGCACGCTCTGCCACTTTCCAGGCAATAGACTGATCGTTCAGAGCACCGAAGATAATACCTCTTTTTCCTTTCAACAAGTTATAACTCATATCTTTTAATCGTTAAATTTTGTGCAAAGATAGGAACTTTCTGCATAAAAACACGAGATGTGTGCAAATAATAGACAGAAATGACAAAAAATACACGTAATCTATCAATTAGTCCACATCCTCTTGAAGTTTCCCACCTATCTTTGCGAATGATAATTAAGAGGTTTTTTCATAATATTTATTTAAGGTTAGAATTAGGTTAACATGAATTCGTCTTATTCCGCTCCGGCAGGCTGCCTGCGAAAGATCGCCTGCAGAGGGACATAAGAATTATGAAATCATCCTTATTAATATCAACAATATACCAAGAAAAACAATAGATGTATAACCCTATAGAATTAGATTACTAAATGAACACATTGACAAAAAGACTCCTCTGGATAGCCGTATGCTGTTTGCCGTTTATCTCGGGATGTAAACAACCCAATGAGAATGCAGTAAGCAAGAATGCAATAAGCGACGCACTTTACCGGAATTTACCTTTTGAAATGCCCGAAGTGCAACAACCGGCTTTTCCTGCTTATGAGGTAAACATCGAAAAATTCGGAGCCAAAGGAGATGGATTATTCCTGAATACAAAGGCGATCAATGATGCGATCAAAGACGTCAACCAACGTGGTGGGGGAAAGTGATTATCCCTGAAGGTATCTGGTTGACCGGTCCTATCGAGTTGCTGAGTAATGTGAATCTTTATACAGAACAGAATGCATTGGTACTTTTCACAGGCGACTTCGAAGCATATCCTATCATCGACACTTCTTTTGAAGGGTTGGAAACCCGTCGTTGCCAGTCACCGATCTCGGCACGGAATGCGGAGAATATCGCTATCACCGGCTATGGCACGTTTGATGGTAACGGAGATTGCTGGCGTCCGGTGAAGAAAGAGAAACTGACTGCTTCACAGTGGAAGAAACTGGTCAATTCGGGCGGTGTCCTGGATGAGAAACAGGAGATATGGTATCCCACCGCAGGTTCGCTGAAAGGGGCTATGGCTTGCAAAGATTTCAACGTACCCGAAGGGATTAATACAGATGAAGAATGGGCTGAAATCCGTCCGTGGTTGCGTCCGGTGTTGCTCAGCATTGTGAAAAGCAAGAAAGTGTTGTTGGAAGGCGTAACTTTCAAGAACTCTCCGAGCTGGTGTCTGCATCCGTTGTCCTGCGAAGATTTCACGGTTAATAATATTATGGTTATCAATCCATGGTACTCACAGAATGGTGACGCGATTGATTTGGAATCTTGTAAGAATGCACTAATTATCAACAGTGTGTTTGATGCGGGAGATGACGCAATCTGTATCAAGTCCGGCAAGGATGAAGACGGTCGCCGTTGCGGAGAACCTTGTCAGAATGTGATTGTGAAGAATAATACAGTACTGCACGGGCATGGAGGATTCGTGGTAGGTAGCGAGATGTCCGGAGGCGTGAAGAATATCTATGTAGAAGACTGCACATTCATGGGTACGGATGTAGGTTTGCGATTCAAGAGTACTCGCGGACGTGGCGGTGTGGTAGAAAACATCTACATTAATAACATCAACATGATTAATATACCGAACGAGCCGCTATTGTTCGATTTGTTCTACGGCGGAAAAGGTGCAGGAGAAGAATCGGAAGAAGATTTGCTGAATCGTATGAAGACTGCCATTCCTCCGGTAACGGAAGAAACTCCGGCATTCCGTAATATTCATATTTCAAATATTGTTTGCAGAGGTTCGGGGCGTGCGATGTTCTTCAACGGTCTTCCGGAAATGCCAATCAGCAATGTGACGGTTAAAAACGTTGTTATGACGGAAGCTACGGATGGAGTTGTTATCAGCCAGGTAGACGGGGTTACTTTAGAAAACGTTTATGTAGAATCGGCAAAGGGTAACAATATATTAAATATCAAGAATGCCAAAAACCTGACTGTCGACGGAAAAGTTTATGAAGAACTGGGTGCAAAAGGACAGATTCTGAGCCTCAAATAAGATACATTCCAGAAAAAAGAAGAAAACCACAATATCATTATATAGAGTAAAAAGCTCAAATAGCAGACTATTTTATCCTTAAAAGATAGACGGTCTGCTATTTTTTCCGTTACTTTTGTGACAAAGAAATACAACGTATAATATCAGCTTTAGAAGCATGAAAAAGAATATTCTTATTATCGCTTTCCTTTTTAGGGAGCGTCATCCTACCCACCTTGGCTCAGAAACAGGAAAAGACGATTACGATAGAGGTACATAATAACTGGAACCAACCACAAACGGATGCACCGGTAGTGATCAGCCTACGCGAGCTTCAAATGGGGTTCAAGGTAAAGTCTGCCGTAGTCATGGAAGGAAGCGATGAAATACCTTCCCAACTGGATGACTTGAACAGGGACCGCAAAATGGATGAATTGGCATTCGTTACCGAACTCCCCTGCCCAGGGTAGAAAAACATTCGGATTACTCTTTCTTCGGAAAAGAGTACGAAGACTTATCCTGAACGGGTTTATGCTGATATGTTTATCACAGACCACCGCAAAGGGAAACATCAACGGGTACAGGCTATTACCGTTCCCGGTACCAGCAATATATATAGTATGGTACGTCCTCACGGTCCGGTGTTGGAATCGGAGTTAGTAGGCTATCGTCTTTATTTCAATGAAAAGCAGACGCCGGATATATATGGCAAGTTCAACAAAGGACTGGAAATCAAGGAATCTCAATTCTATCCTACGGATGAACAGCTAACCAAAGGATTCGGGGATGATGTGCTGCGGGTATTTGACAGCTGCGGTCCGGGTGCCTTGAAAGGTTGGGATGGACAGAAAGCAATACACGTCACTCCGGTGGAGACCCGCACGGAACGTATCATCTCCTATGGACCGGTACGTGTCATTGCAGAAATCGAAGTGACCGGCTGGCAATATCAAGGTTCGGAACTGGATATGACGACACGGTATACCCTCTATGCCGGACACCGAGATCTCCGTATCGAGGCTTTCTTTGACGAACCGCTCAAAAAGAGATATTCTGCACAGGAGTTCAGGATATTGTAGGTAATTCCAAATCTTTCTCCGACCATCAAGGTCTTGTAGGAAGCTGGGGTACGGACTGGCCCGTAAACGATACAGTGAAATATGCCAAAGAAACAGTAGGACTCGGCACCTGCATTCCTCAACGTTATGTGAAATCGGAGGAGAAAGATAAACGAACTTCCTTTATACAATTACTGCTCCGGGAAGTAACTACTTCCGGTATCACACCACGTTCACTTCCATGAAAGAAACTTTCGGATATAAAACCCCGGAAGCGTGGTTTGCTTATCTCCGCCAATGGAAAGAAGAACTGGCACATCCCGTCACTGTGAAAATTAAGGATATCTGTATAACTAAATAGGGATTATGAAACGATTGACACAGACTTTAGCTTTCTGCCTGCTTACGGCTTTCACCGCAGTAGCACAGAAAAACTATGTATCCGAAGTATGGGTTTCCGATCTCGGAAACGGTAAATACAAAAATCCGGTACTTTATGCCGATTATTCCGATCCGGACGCTTGCCGTGTAGGAGATGATTTCTATATGACTTCATCCAGTTTCAACTGCCTGCCCGGATTGCAGATTCTGCATTCCAAGGATCTGGTGAACTGGACAATTATCGGTGCCGCCGTCCCCAATGCTCTCTCTCCCATTGAAACTCCGGAACGGCCGGAACACGGTAACCGTGTATGGGCACCGGCCATTCGTCACCACAACGGTGAATTTTATATCTTTTGGGGAGACCCTGACCAGGGGGCTTTCATAGTGAAAGCAAAAGATCCGAAAGGTCCGTGGAGTGAGCCTGTTCTTGTAAAGCCGGGAAAAGGGATTATCGACACTTGCCCGTTTTGGGATGAGGACGGAAAAGTATATATGGTACATGCATACGCAGGAAGTCGTGCCGGACTGAAAAGTGTAATCACAATCTGCGAACTGAATGCAGAGGCAACGAAAGCAACCACTCCTTCCCGTATCATATTTGACGGACACGAGGCACACCAGACTTGCGAAGGTCCCAAAATGTATAAGAGAAATGACTATTACTATATCTTTCATCCGGCAGGCGGCGTACCGACAGGCTGGCAGGTCGTGTTACGTTCAAAAACATTTATGGTCCTTACGAGTGGAAAACGGTATTGGCACAAGGCAACTCTCCCGTCAACGGGCCTCATCAG
>VOFG01003917.1_pt1 | contig 44177 bp, 64 predicted proteins | sample 5384171 | NCBI WGS metagenome assembly VOFG01 (sample SAMN12384726, study PRJNA508395) | human gut metagenome | isolation source: healthy gut F | host: Homo sapiens
AGTTGTAAGGTTGGTACAGAATAAATTCGTAAATTTAATATACGCCAGCAATTAGCAGTCTGTCAATGGCAAGTGCTAATTGTTTACACCCCATTCACAATTCAAGGCGATAGTCTCCCTATGATCACCTTTATCAACAAAGCGTACTATTCATCGCCTACAAAAGTCAATCAGATTCCACCCATAAGTACCGTAATAGCTTTTTGTAATACTGCACAAGCTCCACTGAAGCAATATGTGCATCCATACAAAATTCCTTGCTTTTGGTATAATAGTACAAACTATTGTACCCCAAATAGTAGTAGAATACGAGTAGATTACAGTAGAATCACAAATTTGCTTTTTAGATCACTTGTAAAAATTGTCCTGCCATTTTGTAAAACTATTTTGGAGGAAGTGTTGTAGTGAGTCTCATCGGCAAAAATCGTCAAGCACAAATTGTGGGGTTCTGGGAACAATTGATCAGCATAGTTGATCGTCATATCACTGTTTCTTTTCTCAAAGCCAATAGGCGAGAAGGTTTTTTGCATATCCACAGGCTTTTGAATCGTTTCTTTCCTTCGAGGGAGAAATGCCATCAGAAATATCTGCGACCTTGGCGGCCGAAAAAGCGCCGCTGCGCTTCACAACAATAGCGCCTTCAAAACTTCTACGCCTAGTTCCAGCGTTCCTAGTCACAGCGGCCAAAGTCGTTCCGCAAAAAGAAAGGCCGTCTATCCAATCTCAAAAAGCTTCCCAGCTTTTCAAGTGTTGAGGATTTCTGCCAGTATTACAAGCGTTCCCTTTTCTCCGAAATATCCTACCTGAAAACAACCGGCGGCAAGCACCAGCTTTTTAACAGATGGTGAATTACTGGAATCCCGCAGCGGATATTATCTTTACAGCTTTACTCTGATACAGAACTCACCTACCCTGAGGGAACTCAAATCACGCTGTGGAAAAATAATGTTCAACTACTCCGGCACAATTATGGGTTGCGAAGACTTCACCGTCCTTTTAAGTTCAAGCAAATCTGGGGAACTCGCTGTTGCATCTGATATTTCTGCTGACGCATGGTGGTTTTCTATTGAAAAACTCAGTTCGCATTTAGAAGCGCTGTCTCTATCGTGGCTCGCAGATTGTGAACGACCTTTATATGCAATGGTCTGTACTCTATTGACAATTCCAGCCATTCCATCGTAACTGGGCAGGATACGGTTGTGAAAAATGTCGCAAACGCAGCCACCAATACTTTTCATCTGGGACCGCCCGGTACAGGAAAAACAGAAACGCTGTCCCGCATTGCGTTAGCTCATATTGCCAAAGGGCATCGTGCTGATGCTTTCGTATAGCAATGTATCCGTGGATGGCGCGATTTTGCGTGGGTATATAAAAATCAGACCACCAATATACCGGACAGTTGGTACGCTACGGTTATCCCCTGCAGTGCAGAACTTCTTGACCATGAATACCTAACATCTTACAGGCTGGCACTGTATAACCATCCGAGCTTGAGGATGAACGCGATTCCCCTTATGCAAGTGCAAACGCATACACCAAAAAGGCTCCACGCTATGAACAAATCCAACGTCGGCTAAGAGAAATTAGAAGCTCCATAAGCAGCAGAAAAGTTATACATTTCAACCGCTGCGTTTGTTGCCACAACTGTATCCAAAGCTGCTGTAGATAAAGCCATTCAGGACGCCTACTTTTGATGTTGCGATTTTTGATGAGGCCAGTATGGCCTACATTCCACAAATCGTTTATGCCGCCAGTCTGGCGCAAAAGTACTTCATCTGCATGGGCGATTTTCTGCCAGTTGCCTCCCCATTGTAATGAACAACAATGCATGGGGGATGGATTCGGACATTTTTGAATATTGCGATATTGCGGCTGCTGTCTGCAAAGGATACAATCACAAATGGCTATGTATGCTGGATACCCAGTATCGTATGCATCCTACTATCGCACAATTTGCCAGTAATTCTATGTATCACGGTCTGCTCCACTCTGCTGACGGTATGCAGCAAAAACGCAACACCATAACTTCCAATGCGCCCATGTCCGGCAGCACAATAGGGGTTGCGGACCTCGACGTTATGATGTCCGTATGCTCCACCTAAAACTGAACCGTTCGCCAACCCTATAGGTGCTGTTTCAATGATGATGGCTTCACCAAGTACTGCGCGAGGCGTCCGGCGTGTGCGCCTTACCATGCGCAAGCGCAGTTGCCATGCAATGGCAAAATGCATAACTTTTTCTGAACGCGAGCAGATTGCTTGCGCCACTGCACCAATTTCAGAATGAAAAAGATGTGATCATTTATGACGCTTCGGCACTTTCAATCTGGCTTACCCGGTCGTTACTCCCTTCAGAGATAACTGCTTCTGCCAATCGATTGTTTAAATGTTGCAATGACTATGAAATTTATTACTGTTGTCAACGCACATTTCATGGAGAAAGTTGCCGAAGCGCTCCCTTATGTTTCGGAAATGCTTCATCTTCCGAGAAGTGAGGCGAGGCTACTGGGCAGGAAGCGACCTGCCACAGCAGATTTTTTCAAAATGGACCGCTCACCTCGCTGCAGAAGTCGCGGCGACGCATTTCTGCATGATTTAAAAACGCCCACAAAGAAATTCATATTGATATCGTCGGTGTAGCAACAGAAAAATTGCTACATTCCCGGATTTACACAGTTGCTTACAGAGGCAACCACGAAAAAGTCAAGCGTCGTTGTACGGGCAGAAAAACGCCGCACTTCCTAATGAGTGCGTGCTATTGCTATCGAGAATCCATACATAAAGAACAGTATGACCATCATCGACAAGCATATTTCGTGGCTTGGTGCGCCTTTTTCCGAGAGACAACTTCGTAGTAGAGGGACAGGTCATTCCCCACAAAATATTACCCCGTTTTCCGATACGAAAGGCATTTATACTGCCAGGTATTATCCGCTGTCTCTGAAAAATGAATCAGTTATCGACTATGGCGTTGCGGAGGAATGTTCTTCTGACGAAAAACATTTGCTGGATATATCCGTGCCACGAGGGTTGCCCGGGTGCAGTAAACCGCTTCCAACAAAAAGTCCAAAAAAAGAAAAAGGGCACTATTTTCTCTCTATGTTCCGGTTATCCGCATTGGCAACCATACCGAATGGGTTGATGCCCAAGATGACATTACGCCTATATTTTCCATGAAATCAAAAAGGTGGTCTGCGTTGAAATGCGGTGTTCGTTAAGTGCTGCTCGTGGGGAAATATGGCGTTTATGTTCAATGCGGCGGCATTCTACGCACCGATTCAATCTTGAAGATGTTTAAACAAAATCAGCAAAAAATTCTTTTGCATGTCATCTACATTTAATACTACAATAGATACAAAGAAATCTGTTGCTGAGGACATTTTATGGATGTAATAACCGAACTGAAACAAGACACGCTGCGCTGGCGAGACTTTTTTTGACGGATGCATCGGCGGCGATTGTGACGATGCCCTTTCGGAGGGTCTTAACTGCCTGCTGGATGATATGGTCTGGCGGCAAACTGTATGCGCCGGAATATGCAAAAGCTATCGGCTGCGTGGCGAAGCAATGAGCCGAGCATGGAACAGTGCCTGACCCGCGCTCTCCTGCTGCCGGGGATGAAACCCGCAAGCTGGATGTGCCTGCATTATTTCATCAGCTGGTTGCCTGTGATGCCACGCGAAAACCAGGTTCTGTCTCCGATTTTTTGGCGCGGATTAAACCATATACTGGTGGCCGGTGCCAGCTGCAACGGAGATTTTACCATCGAAGAAGCCAATACCGTCACTGCCATACTGAAAAGTTTGGTGGCTTATTGCCAAAAAGGCCAAACTGCCTGTAAAAGATGTTCCGTACATCAGCGATCCGATCACGCCCGCTGAAAAGAGGGAAAGCTATCTGCGCCCGGCTGCAAAACCCGATGTACAGGGTAGCACGCCTACACCGGAAGTTCCCTTTTTTCCACTGAAGTGGCGATGAAAAGACAGCAACTAACGCTGCACGTTTTCGCTCGATCTTTCCGATCTGACAGACGCCCCATAAGGATGCCTCCCCCGCAGCCCCGGAAAAACTGGCGGTCCCGCAAACCAAAAAAGCGAAACGCTGGGTCCCTGCTGACTGAGCTGGACCAGTCTGGTTGGTTTTGGACAGTGTGTCAAGCAAGGACGTCCCACAGCCTGATGAACTTCATCAGGTCAAAGATCCGTGAAGCACGCGGCATGAAAATACCTACCATAGCTATCATCTCGTGTTCACCGGCAACCCGGCACCGGCAAAACCACCGTGGCGCGGCTTGTAGCAAACTGTATTACCAAATGGGCATCCTGCCCAGGGGCCAGCTGTCGGGCTGACCACAGCGCACTGGTGGCCGGGTACATGGGACAGACTGCCATCAAAACGCAGCAGGTCATTCAGCAGGCGCTGGGCGGCGTGCTGTTTATCGATGAGCTATTCCCTCGCCAACGACAGCGAAACAGGACAGCTATGGCAAAAGAAGCCATTGAGACGATTCTGAAAACGATGGAGGATCGCCGTAATGAACTGGTTGTCATCTATTAGCTGGATATGACGCTTTGATGCACAAATTCATTGATTCAATCCCGGACTTTCCTCCCGGTTCAGCAAGTATTTCTATTTTCCCGATTACACCGGCGAGGAACTGCTGAAAATCTTCGAGCGTTTCTGCAAAACAAACGGCTACACGCTGGAATCCGGTGTAGGGAAAGTCTGTTGAAAACATTCACAGCCCTGTATGATACGCGGGAAGAACTGCTTTGGCAACGCCCGCGCCATCCGCAGCTAATACGAAAAGCCATCAACTGCTGGGCAGACCACATTGCCGGGCAGAACAGCTTCTGGACACTGATTTGGAGACCCTGACGGCTGTCGACTTGGAAAATGCCATAAAGAAAGGCTGATTGCTATGGAGGAACTCATGTTTTTGCCGGGTGGCTTGCACAGGAGGTGGAATCCGCCCAAAATGCGCTGCTGACGCGCATTGAGCAGCTAGACACCATGCGCTATGTGGAAGCACCAGGCTGCGCAATGAGTACATGGTCAAAATTGGTACGACAGAAGATGAGTGCTGAATGCCGAACTCGATGCAAAAATGTTGCAGCGCAAGCTGGAATTGATCCAAATCAAGCGCAACCGCCGCGACTTATAGATATGGCCGAAATCGACCAGCAGATCGAGGTCAGGCGTCAAGCACTGCTGGTGCAGGCAAAACCGACGATGCCGCAAACCAGAGGCTGCCGCAGCTAACCAGAAGAACAGCAGGCCGAATTACAGGAGTTGTACCACAAAATCGTGGAGGGTTTCACCCACAAGGTGCATCAAACCTTCGATACCGAAGAAGCGCTGTATGAAAAAGCCGTGGTTAACTTATCGCAACCGCAATCTTGCTGCGCTAAAGCTGATTGACGAAATTTTGTTCAAAGACAGCATTGCATTTGCGCTGAAAACAACGCTTCCGTTGTGGAAGGACGAGCAGCAACAAGCAGGGCTTGCTGTCTGTGAATTGCAGGCGGCAAGCCCTTTAGCTTTGTCTTGATCCTGCGGTTGTTGTAGTAATCTAGATATTCGATCAGTTCCAGTTTGAAGTGTTCCATGGAGCGGAACTCCTGCAAATACAGCAGCTCACTTTTGAGCAGCCCGAAGAAATTTTCTATCACAGCATTGTCCAGACAGTTTCCCTTGCGGCTCATGCTCTGGCGAACACCGTTCTCCCGGAGCATCTGTTGGTATTGTTTGTGTTGGTACTGCCAGCCCTGGTCAGAATGGAGAATCAGGTTTGTTCCGGCCGGGATCTTTGCAAACGCCTCGTCCAGCATGGTGGTTACCATGCTGAGTACAGGACGATCCGATATGGTGTAACTGACCAGATCGCTGCTGTGCAGATCGAGAATCGGGGACAGGTAGAGCTTTTCTCCAAACAGGCTAAACTCCGTCACATCCGTGACCCATTTCTGATTCGGCTTTTCGGCGCGGAAGTCCCGGTTTAACAGATTTGGTGCGATTTTGCCAACTTCTCCCTTATAAGAGCGATACTTCTTCATCCTGACACGGCAAACTAAGCCCAACTCTTTCATAAGTCGCTGGACCGTCTTGTGGTTCACAGAGAATTTACGCTTGCGAAGTTCTGCCGTGATCCGGCGATAGCCGTACCGTTCCTTTGTTTTCATGATAAATTGCCGAGATCTCTTCCTTCACAGATGCGTATTTGTCCGCTTTCTGCATCTGTTTCAAATGATAATAGAAAGTTGCACGGGGCAGTTGAGCGATTGATAAAAGAATGTTGAGTGCGTGTTTGTGCCTCAGCTTTTGAACTACCAGCGTTTTTTGCGCTGGTGTCGCTCGTCTTCCAAAACCAAGGCTTGCAAGTTTTTTAGGTATTCATTCTCCGCACGCAGTCGCTGCACTTCTGTCAGCAGATCTTCTTCTACCTGCTTCGGCAGCTGCTTTGGCGGACAGCCCTTACTGCTGCGGCCCGTCGTCGTTCGACGGCAAAGCCTTCCGGCCTGTTTTCTTCCTCCAGATAGATTCGCTCCCATGATTTGATTCGATCTCTGCTGTTTACCTCAAATCTACGACAGGTTTCTATATCCAACTTAATTTCTCTTCCTGCATGGTTTCACAACCAGTTTTTTGAATTCCGGCGTTTACCGTTTGTTCGGTACTCCTTTTTGGCATAGCGAAAACTGGTGGAAAAACACCCCACTTGTTAGATAGATCGACAGCGCCGCGCCGGTGACATATGCTCCAGTCAATGGTTTTACACGCGCCGACCTGGGCTGCGAGCGCGGCAGCAACCTGTTTACCATGATCAACCGTATTGATGCGCCCCAAAGCACACAATATCTGAGCTGTTCAACACGATCTGAACGACAAAGCAGCGCCACGGGAGGATGTCACCGACACCGTGCTGGAAGCATCACCACCGCCTATCAGGAAAACAGCCTGGAGTTTCTGGCTTTTTTTGCGCTGTACAATATTTTTGGGGACTTTTGAGCAATCAGCGAGGATGACCTGCCCAGCGACACCAACGGCTTTAAGGAAAGCATCGTCTGGAACAAGCTGTACACCTTCCAGAAGGATGCCACCTTTGCCATCATCAGCAAGCTGGAGCAGTTCAATGGCTGCATTCTGGCAGACAGCGTTGGTCTGGGCAAGACCTTACCGCGCTGGCGGTCATCAAATATTACGAAAACCGCAACCTGCGCGTGCTGGTGCTTTGCCACAAAAGTTGTCGGACAACTGGATAACCTACAAGGCATTACCGCAACAACCCATTGGCAGAGGATCGCTTGCACTACGATGTGCTGTACCACACCGATTTAAGCCGCGAACAGGGGTTTTCGGTGAAACTGATTTGAGCAAAGCTGAACTGGGCAGCCTACGACCTTGTTGTGATTGACGAAAGCCACAACTTCCAAGCATACTCTCCGAAAATTTCGTTTTTAACGCCAAAATACATTAAAATTCGCCTGTTTCTCTGATACGATTACATCTGCAAATATGTGGGGACATTATGCATCCTCAAGTACAGGATTTTCTATTGGATATAACTTTCGAGGTTTTTCCATGTGTTGATTCTGTAGGTGAAGGAAACAGTGAGTTGCCCACTCGATGTGAATTGTTCCCAATTATTTACCAATCAAGGCGTTACGACGCAACGCCTTATGCCGAATGGCTTTTACCATGTTCTCTTGTAAACGACTATTTTAAAAGACATTTTCCAGTCAGGGGAAACATACTTGATGCAGCTAAAAATCCTTCCGTGCCCCGATATGCTTGCACCTACCAAAATAATGATACATAAATCCACAGAGTGGAAATCCGAGCATGAATGGCGTCTTATAGGGACTTTCGCAACACCCGTTACTTTCAGAAGAACACACATTTGCAAAAGAAAAAGCGTATGCTATATATCTTGGTAGAAAGATTTCTCCCTATATATGCGCGCTTGCTTTTGGACATTGCAAGAGAAAAAAGAATTCCTGTCTATAAAATGCTTATTAATGCAAACTCGAGAAATTATCACCTAAAGCCACGATGCGTATTTTTCACCAGACGGCGCTGAAAAAGTCTGGCCGTTGACCGCAACTGACCACCGGCAGTAATTTTTGCTGCCGGTGGTCAGTTTTCATCGTTGACACATTGTTTTATATTGGTTGTGGTAGATATGCCAGAGCAGTGCAGAACCAACAAAAAATCACTGTACATCATTGAAATATGCGTTGCGTCGTAGTTCTCCGACGCCAGGTGCCGGGGTTCGAATCCTTTCGGGCGCACCAAGAGCAGCATCTTATGGGGTGTTGCTCTTTTGTTTTTGCATAGATTTTATGGGGCGGTAAAGAGGGAATTCGAACAGCCCGTGCCCCGCGCTTTGCGTCCCGCAGGGGGCAGAAACGCCCCGGTGGGGCGTTTCTAGGGCGCGGCTTGGCGAATCCCTTCGGGCACGCTTAAAAAGCGCATTGCAATGTACTTTTTTGCAATGCGCTTTTTGGTTTGATGTTATTTTGGTTTCAGAATCATTTCCCGCTTTCGGGGAAGATGATTTTATTGACGAAGAAGAAAATCACCATAGACACGCCGCCGTTTAGCACAGTCGTGCCGATGTTATAGATGAAGTCCGGCACAAGCAATCCGGCTACGGCAACCCATACGCAGTTGATGGAGTTGACAATGCAGGTAATGACGCAGAATGCCACCACATACCACGCAATCTGCTTGCCCAGATTGCCCTTGCTGCGGAACACGAAATTGCGCTGGATCGGGAAGTTGATGCACTCGCCAATGACCATGGCGATCATATACGCGCAGAAGTACGGTAGCCCGCCGTGGGCGGCATCGTAGCCGAGGATGTTCCACTTGAAGGTTTCCCCAAACAGGGTCACATCCACGCCGGGCCAGCCGAAATCCACCACCGGCAGACTACTGAACGCAGCGGGCAAAAATTGCAGCAGCAGATACTTGAACACGGTAATCAGGTTCGACACGATGACGAACAGACCGCCCTCGCGCACCCACTTGGCTGCGGCAGGGTGTTTAGCCGCAAAATTATTCCAAAACTGCATAATGCAACCTCCATCAAGCGCCGCGCAGACGCTTTTCCGTCTGCGCATTCAGCACCACATTCTTAATCGCTTCATAAATCACCCGCACAAGACCCAAGATCCAGAAGCCCTGCAATTCCATGACAATGCCGTCCACCATGCCCATGCTGATGGCGCCGTTCGTCATCTTTGCCAAGGCGCGAAGGGGCATATTGTACTGGAACAAGATGTTCAAGTCTGGCTTGCCGCGTTTATAGCTGACATCCAGCAGGATCGTCAGCACGAGCCAGACAAGCCACCCCAGCGGGCTGCGGGCGTGGTTCAGTTCGCCCAAGGTCAGATTGCGGTCAATTTTGGTTTTTCCTGTTCGGGATGGGATGCCCCAGCAGCTTTTCAAAGTCCGCATCGGAAACGCTCAGCACATCGCCCTTTATAATAGCAATCCAGGTCCCCATCCTCATACGGATGCACGGTAGCCGTTCCATGCACGGAGATTTTCTCGCACAGCTGGATGTCCTCCACGCTTGCGCCGACAAGCAGCTCGTACTCGCCGCCCTCGATTTCCCAGCGGTTAGCCTTGACATTCCAGAAACGGAACGCCTTATCGTCCAGCATGATGGTGATGCGCTGTTTCTCGCCGGGGGCAAGCGTTACGCGGGCAAAGCCTTTCAGTTCCTTGGCAGGACGGAAAAGCTCACTGCTCTTTTGGCAACATACAGCTGCACAATTTCCGTGCCTGCTACACTGCCGGTGTTCGTTACGGTAAGGCTGACCCCCTGTTCATCGGCGACCATATCGCTGTACGCAACGTCGTAGCTCATGCCATAGCCAAACGGGAAGCGCACAGCTTTTTTTCCGCCGTGGTAAAGTAGCGGTAGCCGATGTACAGCCCCTCGCGGTACTCCACAGTCTTGCGGCGGGTGGCAAAGTCGGCGGCGCTGGGGACGTCGGCGTACGCCAACGGCCATGTTTTCTGCCAGCTTGCCGCAGGGATTGACCTTGCCGGTCAGTGCATCCGCAACGGCGCCCGCCCCGCCTGACCGCCTAAGGCGGCATACAACAGGGCTTGGCAGTTGTCCAGCCACGGCGTTTCGACTACGCTGCCGCTGTACAATACCACGACAATTTTCGGGTTGACGGCCGCCACAGCCTGCAGCAGATCCACCTGATTTTGCGCAAGGCACAGATTGCTGCGGTCAAGACCCTCACTCGGCGATTTCATCCAGACCCATGCACAAAATAACTGTATCCACCTGTGTCGCCAGTTCGCAGGCAGATTTCGCAAAGCAGCATCCGGCTTTACCGTGGCGGTCAAAGCCCTGCTGATACCCGATGACGTTCAACTCGGAGTCGATCAGCTTATCCAGCAGTACATCCACCTGTGTCGAGTTCACCATGCTGGAGCCTGCGCCCTGATAGCGCGGATTTTTGGCAAAGTCGCCGATGACAGCCACCTTGCTACCCGCCGCCAACGGCAGCAAAGAGCCCCTCGTTTTTCAGCAGCACAAGGCTTTCCTCGGCGGCGCGGCGGGCAAGCGCATGATGGGCTGCCGCATCAAACTCGCGCGAGGGGCAGCGTCCAGCGCAGCCTTGGTATCAAACACCAACGGCAGCAGCTCTGACAAGCGGGCATCGATGTCGGATTCAGAGATTTTCCTGCTTTCCACCGCCGCCAGCAGTTCGCGCACACTGTCCCCGCCGGGCGCGGGCATTTCCAGCGTGGAGCCGTTTTTCACACCCAGCGCGTGGTCGTTGCTTCCGCCCCAGTCGGTGATGACCGCGCCATCAAAGCCCCACTCACCGCGCAAAAATGTCCATGAGCAGGTGCTTATTCTCGTTGGCATACGTACCGTTCACAAGATTGTAGGACGACATAATGCTTGGGGATGCCCTTCTTTGACGGCAATTTCAAACCCGGTCAGGTAAATTTCCCGCAGGGTGCGCTCGTCCACGATGGAATCTTGAAGCCATACGCCGCGTTTCCTGACTGTTGACGGCAAAGTGCTTCGGGCAGGCAGCTACGCCCTTGGACTGATGCCGCGAATATATCCTGCCGCAAGCTTGCCCGCGAGATACGGGTCCTCGCTGAAATATTCAAAGTTGCGCCCGCACAGCGGGTTGCGCTTCATGTTAAGCCCCGGTCCCAACACCACCGACACTTCCTGCGCAGCGGCTTCCTCGCCCAAGGCTGCGCCGATTTCCTCGCCCAGCGCGGCATCCCAGCTGTTCGCAACAGCCGACGCCGTGGGGAAGCAGGTGGCGGGAACACTGGGGTTCAGCCCCAAGTGGTCGCTCTCCCCGCCTGTTTGCGCAAGCCGTGGGGGCCGTCCGACAGCCAGATCTGCGGGATGCCGTGTTCGGGCATACCCCCCGCGTTTTGAAGGTTTCCGCGCCGGAAAGCAGGGCGCATTTTTCTTCCAAGGTCAAATTTTTCAGCAAAAGTTCTGTATTTTGCATATGGTTTTCCCTTCTCATAAGAAAAAGCCGCATCCAACGCCTGCAAGCAGACATCAGACGCGGCTTTTATTCAGCAAGTAGCGTTAGGTTTTATCAGGGACAATGGACGCTTACTCTGCCGCCAGCGTGACCACAGCCTCGTTGATGGAGTAGGTGGTGCTGTTGCCCCAGCCGGAGACGATTTCGTCGTGGGCGGGGATGGTCAGCTGCTTGCTGCCGTCCTCACCCTCGGTGATGGGCACCGTCAGGGCATCGCTGCCGTTCAGGGTCATGGTAAGGGCATTGTCCTGCGCATCCACCAACGTGCCGGTGATGGAGGCAGAGCCGTCGGCGGCAGTCAGCGTGCAGACCTTGTGGGAGTAATCCACCAGCAGCACGGCATCCGTTGCGGTGGGCGTCTCGCCCTGCACCAGCTCATAGCTGCCCGTGTACTGCTCGGTGACCAGATCCTCGACCTGCACTTCAAACGTAGCGGTTGCACCCAGGAAGGAGGCCGTCACGGTCTTGGTGCCTGTGGTGTCGCTGTCGTAACCGGTGAAGGTCAAGCGACCGCCCCAGATGGACTCCTCCGCACCGTTGGCGCGGGTAGCCGTGACAACCAGCTCGCCCGGGTTGAAGGTGTCGCCCGTGTAGAAGGTGCGCAGGTTGGAGGCATCGATCGTCAGGCTCTTGGCAGGGGCATAGGGCTGACCGTAGATGTTGATGTTGCGGGTGAACGCACCGCCATAAACGCCATAGCTCAGGCTGGCTTCCATGCTGTATGCGCCGTGGTCGGTGTCAAAGATGAAGATATCCGCATCGGCGCCGCCATCCACATCGGTGGGGCGCACAGTGCCGTCGGCGTCCTGATTGCCCAGCAGATGAATGACGAAGTTCTTCTCGCCGTTTTCATCGTAGTTGTACCAGTAGCCGTAAACATGGGAGATAGAGTCGCCGCCCACGGAGGTGCTGGGACCGCTGAAGGAACCCCACATCGAACCGTCGGTGTAGCAGTACATATCCAGACAAGCCGGATCCACGATGGTGCTGAAGCCCTCGGTGTACTGACCCTCGAAGAAGTAGGCGACTTCCCCGTTCGGCTCCTTGGCTTCCCAGGTTTCCTGCGGGATGGCAATAAGGTCATCCAGCGTCTTGGAGACATACTCGTTGTCGTTGTAGTTCATAACGGGACCATCGGCAGAAGTCTGCGCCGCATCGGGGGCAACCTCCGCATTGTCGGCCGAGGGCAGGCTGCTGCTCTGCAGGGAGAAACCGCCCACGCAGACCGCAGCGACCACGACCACCGCGCCGGCGGCAGCAAACTGTTTTCCGGTGGCTTTTGCCTCGCCGGTTTTCGTCTGCTTGCAGAAGCAGGCAATCACGCTGAGCAGGCAGGCAATGAACGTGCCGACCATATAAAACACGCACAGACCGGCGTTGCCGCCTGCAAAGGTGACATGGTTGATGACGTCGGCAAAGACGAAATACAACTGCACAACAACAAGATACAGGGCAATGTTATAAATGACCGCCTGAATCAGCGCGCTGAACGGAACGGAAACAAAGAAGAAAACGAGCGAAGCGGCAGCACCGACCAGCAGCACCACGCCGGCCATCGTGCCGGAGTGACCCAGAGGGGCGGCCGTGGCCTGTGTGAGCAGGAATACAATGCCGGTGATCAGCGCGACCAGCGCTGCGGCAAGGCAGAACCAGCTGCCCAGCCCTTTATTTTTCAAGCCTTTATTCATCAGGTTCCACCTCCATCAATTCTTTTTGGCGGCACGATTCTTCCGCTTTTCCTCGGAGAAAACGTCCGTGTAGGTATGCAGCACATACATCACGACAGCGGCAACGGCCAGTGCGCAGAACACAACATCGAGAGCGCGCAGGGTCGTCTGCCACCACGGGGCTGCGTCGGAAACGACAACGTCCTGCGCGCCGGAGCCGCCCATAGAGGACTGCAGCATGATGTAGTACAGATAATGGTTGGAGTCGATGACCTTCTGCAGCAGGTCGCCGTCATCGGTGCTGGTGATCAGCTTTTCGATTTCGGTCGGGCGGGCGGTATCCAGGCAGAAGATGTTGTTGCCCGCCATCAGCATTTCGGGGGGCGGAGGAATACTCGGACGCAGTCAGAGCATCGTCGATGATGTAGCCGCCGTAGTTCCACTCGTCGCGCAGGATGTGCTGGATGCCCTGGCTGGCAGCGGCGTACATAACGCCGATACGGTTGTAAGCGGTCATAACGCCGAGAGAATCGCCCTCAGCCAGAGAACCCTCAAAGGCGCGCATATAGATCTCGCGGATGGCCTGCTCGTTCGCAAAGGTGGAGATGCCCTGACGACCGGCTTCCTGCTCGTTCAGGAAGAAGTGCTTGACCGTACCGATCAGACCCTTGTTGCGCATACCGTGGGAAACGGCCTTGGCAGCATAGTAGCTGAGAACGCCGTCCTCGGAGAAATACTCAGAGGTACGACCGGAGTAGGGGAGAGCGCAGGGTGTCGCACCGGGCGCGTAGGCGATGGGGATGGACGCATACAGCGCATCCTCGCCGTACATCTCGCCAAAGCGGGTCTGTACATCGTGGTTCCAAGTTGCGCCGACGATAGGCAGCGTAGCCCAGCCGGTGCAGTTGCGGCGGTCGCCGTACTTAAACTGACCGTTCATGCCCTCGGGACCATCGACGATGGTGCAGCCGGGCTTGTTGACAGCCTTGACAGCCTTGATGCCCTTGGAGTCGCCCATGTTGATGAGCAGATCGCTCAGCGTCAGCTGAGAAAGGAAGTCGTTCCACTTCGGGTCGTCGAAGGCAACGCCGATCATATCGCTGAAGTTGATCTTCTCATCCAGCTCCACGCCGAGGTTGAAGTCGGAAACGCTCTTGGCATCGGCTGCCTTGACGTAGGTCTGCATATTCAGACCGTTGTACAGCTTATCGTTGACCGTCAGGGTCTCCAGCGTGGTGGGGTAGGTCGTATCCCACGCGCTGCGGGACAGGTAGGTGATTTTTTCGTCGTCGTTCGCCCAGTAGTTCACATCGGCGTCGTCGAAGGTGTTCGTGACTTCCACATCGCTGTTGTAGCGGGAGTTGCGGTACTTTTCGGTATCGACCTCGGTGTTGGGGGCGGTCCAGGTGGCCACGGCGGCGGTGTTGCCGGTGACGACATTGCCGTCCTGATCGATCAGCTTGCCCGCAACGGCGTCACCGCACTTGGCGGCCAGCACGTTGTTCAGTGCCTCGTGTGCGCCGTTGCCGACGGCGAAGTAGTAATCGCCCGCATCGAGGATGTAGCCCTTCGCGCCGTTGGCGTCATAGGATGCGAGGAAGTAACCGGGCACATCGACCGTGACAGTCTCGGATGCACCTGCGGCCACGTCGATTTTGTCATAGCCCAGCAGCTGGATCGAGGACTTTTCGACGTTGTTCTGCTTGTCGTAGTCGGTGTAGGGGGACTGTCCGTACAGCTCCACCGTAGCCTTGCCGTCCCTGTCGCCGGTATTGCTCACCGTGACGGTCGCCGTAAAGGTGTCGGTGTCGCTGTTGTAGTCCAGTTTGTCAAGGCTGTACTCATAGTTCGTGTAGGACAGACCGTAGCCGAAGGGGAAGCAGACTTCCTCGGCGTAGTTCCAGCCATCGGTCGAGGCCTTGGTGCCAACCGCGGAATCGGCGTTGCCCTGACCGAGGATGGTGTCCTCGTAGCGGGTCTCGTAGTAGCGGTAGCCGACGTAGATGCCCTCGTTATAGCTGACAAAGCTGTCGCCTGCCGCGCGGGGCGTTTTGCTGCCGTAGTCGTAGGCGTGCAGACCGAAGTTCTCGGCACTGGGCGCAGACAGGGGAGTTGGCGGCAAGGTGGCGGTGGTGTGACCGAGGGGTTGACCTCACCGGTCACAACGCGGATGGCGCCGGGCATACCGTAGAAGCCGGGGTTGCCGACCCACAGCACAGCGTCAACATTATACTCGTCCAGCCAGTCCATCTCCATTGCAAAGACGGAGTTCAGTAGGACGACGGTTTTCTTGAATTTGCCGGAGTCCTTGATTTGCTGGAAGATCGCTTTCTCGTTGTCATCCAGCTCCAGCATACGCTTGCCCTCGTCGTTGACCATCGCAAGGTCGTTGCCCTCGGTGGCAAAAGCGGGACAGCGTAACAAACGCGACATCGCCGTAGGACGCAAACGAGTCGGTGACGCTGCCGGTGAACAGCGCCGGGTCATATTCTCCCACGCTGGAAACGCTTCTTGCTTTCGGCGCTTCGGCGGAAGCGTAGGCGTCCAGCACGGTTTGGTTCACGTTGAAGCCGGCATCCTGCAGGGCGTCAACGGGGGTTTTCTGGTAATCCGGGTTTGTGGAGGAACCGCCTGCGGTGCTGCGGAACACCGGGTCGATGCTGCCGCGGCCAAAGACCGTGACGTTGCGCTCAGACTCGGAAAGCGGCAGGGCATTGTTGCGGTTGTAGAGTAGCACGCTGCCCTCTTCTTCTCCTGCTCACAGAACTGATAAGCGGCTTCGATGTACTTTGCGTAGCTTGCATCAGACAGGGTGCCGTCAGCGGAGAACTCCGTGCCGCCGTAAGATGCGCCAGCGCCTTCGATGCCGAGTGCGTGGTTGACTTCGCCTTCCTGCTGGAACGCAATAGTCGTTCCGGTCAGGACAAGGTTGGCCACCAGCACAGCCGCGCCGGACAAGCCAGCCAACGGCGGACTTGCTTGAGGTTTCCTTTGTGCCATAGGTTTTTCTCCTTCCTAAACTGTCACAGATGAATGATACGATGCGCTTGCTGCCAAGGGCTGTGCACTTCCCTTTGCAGAAGCTTTTCGTATCTTTTTCACAAAGCTATCATAAAGGGAAGCGTTGACCGGGTCAATGCAGTTGGCGTAAATGTCAAAAAAACACGGCACAAATGACAAAAAAGAAAAGCGACCGCCTTTCGGCAGTCGCTTTTGGGTTATGCAGTTTGTTTTTTGGCCTTTTCCCGCAGGGGAAGGTGACCACCAGGTAAAAAATCGAGTCCTCCACAAAGCAGTCTGCCGTGCCGCCGTACAGCTCGGCAATGCTTTTGATGCTTTTTATGCCGTAGCCATGCCCCTCGGTATCCTGCTTGGTTGTGACGATAGCGCCGTCCCGCAGCGTCGGCGGTGCGGGGGTGTAGTTCTGCACGCGGATGACCGCCATGTCACGGCAGCGGCTGATGTCCAGTGTGATGACCCGCTTAGACGCATCGTTTACCTGCGTCAGACACTCAATGGCATTGTCCAGCGCATTGCCCAGCAGGGAGTAAATGTGGTAGTGCTTCATATCCTCCAGACAGCTGCCGTCTGCCGAGCAGACCAGCTGAATACCTGCCTGCCCGCAGAGTACCGACTTTTGGGTCAGTGCGATGTCCAGCGCCTTATTCCCGGTGAGATAGCGCAGGTTCAGGTTGTTCATTCTTCTTCCAGACGGGCGCGTTCCTCATCCGTGGCGCGGGAATACTGCTGTTTCAGGTCATGGTAGCGGATGTTGATTTTTTCCATGTCTTTTTTGCCTGCTCATACTGCTGCTTGTCACATTCCAGTAGCTGCGCCAGCGTTTCATTCTCTTGTTCCAGACTCTTGATGCTGCAATTTGAAAATTCCAGCGCCAGAATCGTGATGGCAAACAGGATGCAGAATGCGTTCAGCGCCAGATAGGCGGTCATGTAGGACTCTGCGCTGCTGTCCAGAACATCCTCCAGCACAACACTCAGGTAGACCGCGGCAATCAGGAAAAAGCCGGAGTACAGCACGGTCTTGACATTGTCAAACAGCAGGCGCCCGCGCCGGATGCGCAGGGTGAACAGCAGGTAGATGACCAGACAGACCACAAGGTTGCTGAAAAAGCAGAATGACAAAGGTAACGAGCCTGTCTGTGCGGCCATGCTGAAGCAGCCAAATAAAGGCATATAGGCCAGCTTACTGGCAATGTGCTGCACCGCGTAGGCACAGGTTGTATAAAACAGAGCGTGCAGCGGGCTGCAGTCAAAGCTGAACCATATCAGAGCAAACAGCAGCGTCGTATACAGCAGCAATTTTGCCCAAAACGGCAGGAATGTCAGGGTGTCCGTCAGCACAAAGAAAACGCATACACCCGCCGCCAGCCGCGGAACGAAGCAGCTGCGGCGCTGCCCCCACGGGACAAACAGGCAGGCGCATAGAATCATACCCAGCTGGATTTGCTGGCTCAGTATCCAATTTATGACCGGCACGGGTCTTCCCACTCGCTTTTTTGCCATATATCGAGAGAATGCTTCGGTGAAGGCGTCCTTGTAGGTGCGCCCGATGGGCAGTGCCGCCCCGCCGATATAGACATTCATACGGCTTACCGCCGTGATACAGCGCAGGTTCACAAGATAACTGGCGCTGCATCGTACAAAGCCGTAGGGCGTCAGCTGCGCCGCGATTTCCTGCATCGAACCGCGGTTTTTGATAATCTCGGTCTTACCGTCCCCGCTGCACAGGTTGTACAGCAGGTCGTGCTGGCGTACCTCCACATAGGCGATTTCGCTGCATCCAGCAGCCGCGTCACGGTGCCGTCCTTGACGACAATGTGCGGCGGCGCAGTCTTTTGACCGGCGCGCTTTGCAGCGCCTTCAGCGCCCGCGTCAGATACATATGGAAGGAGTACCACTGTATCGGCTTTACAATAAAGCCCAGCGCGCCAACGCTGTACCCGTTCAGCGCGAATTGCTGCAAATTCGTGCAAAAAATGAGGATGACGTCTTGATCTGTCTCCCGGATTTTTTCGGCCAGTTCCATGCCGGACATCTGCGGCATATCAATGTCCAGATATAAAAATGTCAAAATCACGGTCTTGCGCCGCCAGATAGACTGCCGCGCAGTCGAACTCCAGTACGTTCAGTTCTGTGCCGTTCTCCGCGCTAAACCGCGCCAGCGCCTGTTTCAGTTGGTCTCTTTCTTGTTTTTCATCGTCCACAATGCCGATTCGGATCACCGTGCGTCCTCCCTCCGCGCAAGGTTCTATACAAATATGATATACCCCGAACGCAGCCGCGTCAACCTTTTACGAGCGAATCGTCCAATTTTTCCAACATATTTCCGGAACGCAGCGTGCTGGGTATGGAAGATTCTTGACCACCGTATGACCACTACTGTGCAGTAGCACTATAAAACATTGAAAAAACCTGTTGTGACAACCAACAACGGGCTTTTTCCTGTTTTGGGAGTCGCTGTGCAGAACCGAGGCACTCAGGGTATAGCAAGCGCGCCTTGACAAGCACACATGGGTGCGGTATCCTGTAAAAAGTGTAATGGTTTGCGGCACCGCCGGGCAGACCAGCTTTTTATGGTCTGCCTTGTAGGGGGAAAGCTGCGTCCCCTGCAAGCCCGCCGGGAACAGCAGATAAATCAGAAGTCATCGAGGATATAAGTATGCTGAACGACAAGGAATTTGACCTTTGGGCTGATGGGTATGACAAAGCGGTCGGCCTTTCTGATGAGGGAAACACCTATCCCTTTGCCGGTTATAAAAAGGTGCTCGGGTTCATTTTCCAGACCATAATGGGATCAGAAAGTGCCGTTGTGCTGGATATTGGGTTCGGAACAGGCACATTGACAACCAAACTGTACGAGCACGGCTGCTCCATCTATGGGCAGGATTTTTTCAGCAAGAATGATTGCGCTGGCATCCGAAAAATGCCAAATGCACATTTATATCAGGGGACTTTTCAAAAAGGGCTTGTTGGCCCTTGCGAAGCTGCCGCTATGATTATATTGTTGCTACATACTCGCTGCATCATTTGACGGATGCGCAAAAGAAAAGCTTTCTCTCAGACCTGCGCGGCTATTTAAAGGAAAACGGCAAAATCATCATCGGCGATGTTGCCTTTGAAACACGCGAGGCTTTAGAGCAGTGCAAACGCAAGGCCGGCGACGCATGGGATCCTGATGAAATCTACTTTGTTGTTGAAGAACTGAGAAAAGAGTTTCCTGTTCTTTCCTTTACGCAAATGTCTGATTGTGCAGGCGTCCTGATGTTAGGCTGACAATCACGCTTTCGCCGCGCCGCCCTATTTTGGAAGAAAAGGTAGCATAGCAATGAATCATCTGGTTATGACCTCCCTGCTTATGGTGGCAACGCATATCGCCTGCTTTGCCGCAATGACCGAGCGGAAGTATTCGGTCAAAAAAGACCCTGTTGCTCTACGGGCTTTACGCCCTGTTCTTTATCGTATGTACTCTGCTGGCGTTTATGCTGCTGGGCAAGACCTCCCCGCATGTGATCTCCTTCTCGTTTGTGGGCACCATCGTACCGGCCGTTGCGCTGTTTTTGTACACCTCGGCCGACTCCTTCAGCAAAAAGCTGTTTCTGATCCTCACCTATGCAAACATCTTCTGCATCATACTCTGTCTTTCGGTTTTGCTGTGTGACAGTCTGCTGCAAAAGGCCTGTCGCGCGTTGGGCAGATATACGCGCGCAGCATCGTGCGCATAGCGCTGACTGTACCGGCAATCCTGCTGTATCTGCGCTATGCCCGCCCGTATATGCGCACGGTACCGGGGGACAAAAAGACGGACATGGTATTCCATCTCGCTTGTATCGGCGCTGTTTTTTATTTGTGTTTTCCCTGCTGGTCGCACTCATCATGCGCGACACGCGCGACACCGTGTATTCCATGCTGTTCGGCACGACCACGGTGATTTTCGTTGCCGTTCTCTGGGTCATATTCGGCACGATCCATCCATGAGCGCCGAGGCGCGGATGGAGCTGATCAGCCAAAATGTGCAATACCTGCAGGGGCAGCTTGCCACCGCGCGGGAAAAATGCCATGGCAGCCAAGGCCATGCGCCATGATTTCCGGCATCATATGCAGAATCTTGCGCTGCTGCTCCGGCAGGAAAAGCCGCAGGAGGCAGAGCATTATATCGAGGAATTTATCCACAGTCTGGACACCGCAAGCCAGATCGATTTTTGCCCGCATGTCACGGTCAACGCTATTCTGAACAATTTTACAACCGCACACAGAAGGAGGGCATTGCCGTTTCGGTGACAGCCGAGGTGCCCGAGGATACGGCGATTGCCGACATGGACTTTGTGGCGATCCTTTCCAATCTGCTGGAAAATGCGTGCAACGGCTGTGCGGCGTGCGGCTCCCACGGAAAGATCACGGTAAGCCTCCGCATAAAAAAGGGAAAGCTCGTGATCGTGTGCAGCAACCCCTGTGCCCCCGGCCTTGTGATCGTGGACGATATGATCGAGCCGAAGGGCACCGGCATTGAAAGCATCCTGATGGCGGTCGATAAATACGACGGCAACATCCGCTATCACCTGCAGGACGGCATCGTAACGGTCAGCCTTGTCCTGAACTGCTAAGGCAACACCGCAGCCCCAATAGGCGCAAAAGCATAACAAGTTATCACGGAGGCTCCCGGTGAGCCCTCCGCTTTTTTTGCGGCGGCCGCCGCTGTATTTCACGCAGAATAACCGGCGTTTCACGCAAAAATAAGGTAAAGCCGGATTATCCGATTATAATCAGAGTATATCTGCAGAAAACCGCTTTTCAAGGCACTGCAAAGCATGAAATACGGGAGGCCTATCCTCTGCTATGAGTCAACATAAGGATCACTTTACACCGCGGATGTTCCACCGCCTGCTCGCCCCCTCACTGGCGTACTCCTTAGGGCTGGCGTTTGCTGCCATGGCAGATGCCATAGTAATCGGCTGGCAGATGGGCGTCACCAGTATGGCTGGCGCTCTGCTTTAGTCTGCCGCTGCATACGATGCTCCTTGCCTTTGTACATGGTCTGGGGCTGGGCGGCAGCACGCGCTATGCCCGGCTTCTGGCGGAGGGAAAGCCCGCGCAGGCAACAGATTGCTTCAACCGCGTCCTGCAGGCGGGGCTTGCCGTCAGCGTGCTGCTTGCCGCGCTTGTCAATCTGTTCCCGCAAGCAATTCTGGCGCTTTTTGGGCACTACACCCGCTGACGGCACACTGTACACCGCCACCAAAGGCTATCTGTGTCTGATCGCATCCGGTGCGCCGCTCTTTCTTTTTAAAGTATGTGCTCAACGACTTTTTGCGCAGCGATGACAACCGGCGGCTGGCAACGCGCGGTTCCCTGTATGGCAACGCCATCCGCATTGCGCTGGATCTTGTGCTTGTGCCGGGTCTGGGGATGGGCACAGCCGGTGCCGCCGGTGCTACCCTGATTGGACTTTTCGGTGTCGGTGCTGTGCTATATGCCCGCCCTTTTTGCGAAAGACCGCACGCTGCACCTTGCCGCCGCCTTACCAAACCCGCGCGAGACACTCTCCTGCCTGAAAAAGCGGGCTGCCGGCGCGGCCCCTCACCTGTACCGGATGGTGTTTTTCCTCCCTTGCCAATCATCTGCTGCTGCGCCTTGAGGGGAAAACGGCGTGGCGAGTTTTCGCCGTGGTGCAAAGCACCGCGTATCTGATTTTGTATATATACATCGGTGCTGCCAAGGCGGCGCAGCCGCTGTTCCGCACCTTTTACGGTGAGAAAACCTGCCGGCGTCACGGCGCGCCCCGCGTTTGCGCTGCGTTGGGGCCTCTATGCCGGCAGCACCGCAGCGGCGCTGATCTTCCTGTTTCCGGGCCTTATCTGCAGTGCCTTCGGTCTGCACGAGGAGGCGCTGCACTACCTTGGCGCACCGGCGCTGCGGCTGTATGCCCTGAGCAGTATAGGGGCCGGTGTCAGCATGGTGCTGCACACCTATTATCGCTCGATTCATGAGGAGCAAAACGCCTTTATCATCACCCTGCTGCGAAACTTTGTAATACTGCTGCCCTGCACGGTATTTTTTGCCACTTCCCTGCCGCAGTTTTGGTGGCTCTACCCCGTGACCGAGCTGCTTTCGCTGCTGCTGCTTTTTGTATGGCGCTGCCTGACAGGCCGGGAACGCCTGTTTGATGCCACGCGGGTCTACTCACTGACGATGCACGGCAGCAGCCGGGAGTTCACGGCCATGGCCGGCGGCATCGCAGCCTTTTGCGACCGGTGGCAGGCGACACCACGGCAGCGGTACTTTGTTTCGATGGCTGCAGCAGAAAGCTGCTCGGCGTTCCTCGAACAGGCACCCGGGCATATCGCGGAGATACAGATCACGCTTGTCGCGCTTGAGGACGGCGATTTTGAGCTGCACATCCGGGACAACACTGACTTTTTCGACTCCTTTTTCCGCACAGGCCGACCGCCTTGGCGGAAAAGGCGCGCCGGACATCGAGGCCGTGGGTATGCAGGTCAGGCAGGCACCGGAGACAGGCAAAACGGTGGACATCCTGTTCAGCCACGACACCCACTCCCACCTGAACACCTTCACCACGGTGGTGGAGGATGAGGAAACAGACATCGGCGGCTTTGCCCGCGCCAACACCCTCATCAAGGCGCAGCGCGCGCCAAAGACCCGGACACCCTTGTGATCGACGGCGGCGACTTTTCCATGGGCACCCTGATCCAGACGGTGTTTGAAACGCAGGCCGCAGAGCTGCGGATGCTGGGATGCATGGGTTACGATGTGACCACCTTCGGCAACCACGAGTTTGATTACCGCTCCAAGGGGCTTGCCAATATGCTTACCAGCGCCCGCACCTCCGGCGATGCCGTCCCGGCCATCGTGGTCTGCAATGTGGACTGGGACGCGATGGAAGCGCCGGTCTTACCGAGGGCCAGCAGCTGCTCAAGGACGCCTTTGCCGCCTACGGCGTGCAGGACTACACCGTGGTGCAGAAGGGCGATGTGCGCATTGCCGTGGTGGGCGTTTTCGGCAAGGACGCGCTCTCCTGCGCGCCCACCTGCGAGCTGAAATTCAAGGACCCGATACAGGCGGTAAAGCCACCGTGGCAGAGATCAAGGCGAACGAAGATGCGGACATGATCGTCTGCGTTTCCCACAGCGGCACATGGGACGACCCCAAAAAGTCCGAGGACGAGCTGCTGGCCAAGGCGGTGCCCGACCTTGATCTGATCCTGAGCGGCCATACCCACAGCCGCATCCGGGAACCCATCCGGCACGGGGGACACCTATGTGGTCTCCTGCGGCGAATACGGCAAAAATTTGGGCAGCCTTACCATGGCACAAAAAGCGGACGGCCGCTGGCAGGTGACCGATTACCAGCTGATCCCCATCACCGCCGACATCCCCGCCGATGCACAAACGCAAGAGGTCATCGACCGCTTTATGGACACAGTGGACGAGGATTATCTGGCGCAGTTCGGCTACACCAAGGATCAGGTGCTGGCAGAAAACGATGTTGTTTTCTCCAACCTGAAGGATCTGGGCAAGGTGCACACCGAGCACAATCTGGGCGATATCATCGCGGACGCCTATGTGTACGCGGTGGAGAACGCCGCCGACTATGACGGCGTACCGGTAGATCTGGCAGTCGTGCCCAGCGGCACCGTGCGCGACACCTACGCCCGGGGCGATATCACGGTGGAGCAGGTGTTCAACTCCTTCGCTGGGCATCGGCGCGGACGGCGTGCCGGGCTATCCGCTCATCAGCGTCTACCTCACCGGGCGGGAGATCCGTACCGCTGCAGAGATTGACGCCTCCGTGTCTGATTTTATGACAACGGCGCGCCTGTATTGCAGCGGCCTGAACTTCACCTACAACCCGCACCGGCTGCTGCTGAACAGGGTGACCGATGTCTGCCTTGAGGACGACGGGCAGCGCGTTGCGTTGGAGGATGATAAGCTGTACCGCATCGTGGCTGACCTGTACAGCGGCCAGATGCTGAGCGCCGTGACCGACATGTCCTACGGCATCCTCGCCATCGTGCCGAAGTATGCGGACGGCACCCCCATCACCGACTTTGAGGATGTCATCATCACGGAAAACGGCCGGGAGCTGAAGGCATGGGATTCGATCGCGCTATATGGCCTCGTTTGCCGACACGGACGGCGACGGCATTGCCAATGTGCCGGCGTATTACAGCACCACCCACGGCCGCAAGCTGGTCGATACCAGCCGCAGCCCCCCCCTTGCCCTGCTGAAGAACCCCAACAAATTCACCGCCGTTTACGCCGGTCTGCTGGCCGCGGCGGTGCTGCTGATCGTGCTGGTTGTGCTGCTGATCCGAAAAAGCTGGTCAAAAGGCCAGACGCCGCGCCGCATAAGGCCGCCCTTGCCAAAAGGGCGCATCGGGGCTATACTGGATACGAATACAGTATAAGCATTGCCCTAAAGGAGAGCAAAACATGGAGAGCGAAAAAAATCATTCTTGACATTGTGGTCGATGTGCAGAAGGACTTTATCACCGGTGCACTGGCAAACCCCGCTGCGCAGGCCAATGTAGCCCATCTGGCCGATACCGCCAAGGCCCACGCCGGTAAGGCGCTGGATGTTCTTTACCGCGACACCCACCCCGACAACTATCTGGAAACGCGGGAGGGCCGCCACCTGCCGGTGGAGCACTGCATCGAGGCGAGGACGGCTGGAACCCCCGAGCTGGAAAACGCGATGGCCGGCACCGAGCCTGCGGTCTGCCGCGTGATCAACAAAGGCCACCTTCGGCAGCTACTATGCTGCCAGCGATATTCTGGACGAACTGATGGCCCCAACAAGGCCGTGACCGACCTTGAAAAATCGTTATCTACGGCTACTGCACCGACATCTGTGTCATCAGCAACGCGATGGTGCTGCGCGCCGCCTTCCCGAGACGGAGATCAGATCCTCTCCGACTGCTGCGCCGGGGTGACACCGGACACCCACCGCACCGCACTGGACGCCATGCGTGCCTGCCGGTTACGATCCTGTAAGGCCGGAGGCATCCGCACCATGACACCGCTTGAAGCGCTCAAACGCTATTTCGGCTACGATTCCTTCCGTCCCGGGCAGGAGGATCGTCAACGCCATTCTGGCCGGGCGGGACACTGGCCGTCATGCCCACCGGCGCAGGCAAATCGCTCTGCTATCAGGTCCCTGCCCTGCTGCTGTAGGGCATTACCCTTGATCATCTCGCCGCTGTCTCTCGCTGATGCAGGATCAGGTCAAGGCGCTGAACAACGCCGGTATCCGCGCCGCCTTCATCAACTCGAGCCTGAGCGAGGGGGCACGGATCGACAAGGCACTGACCCTTGCTGCCGAGGGGCAGCTACAAGCTCCTCTATGTCGCACCCGAGCGGCTGGAGAGCAGCGCCTTCCCGCAGCTTTGCCACAGCGGCCGAGCTTTCGATGATCACAGTGGACGAGGCGCACTGCTTGTATCAGCCAGTGGGGGCAGGATTTCCGCCCCAGCTACCTCAAGATCCTTGCCTTTGTGGACAGTCTGCCCCGGCGGCCGATCCTCTCGGCCTTTACGGCCACAGCGACCCGGGCGGTGCAGGAGGATATACGCTGCACGCTGCGGCTGCAGGACCCCAAAGGTGCTGGTGACGGGCTTTTGACCGCCCGAACCTGTATTTTCAGGTCGAGGCCACCCGCCGCAAGGACGACTTTGTGCTGCAATACCTGCGCGACCACCCGGGCGAGAGCGGCATCATCTACTGCGCCACCCGCAAAAATGTCGATAAGCTGCAGGAGCTGCTGGTCGAAGCCGGCCGCCGCCAAATACCACGCCGGGCTGACCGCCGAGGCCCGCCGCACCAGCAAGAACGATTTTATCTACGACAAGACGCCGGTCATCGTGGCCACAAACGCCTTTGGCATGGGTGATGACAAATCAATGTGCGGTTTGTCTTGCACTACAACATGCCCTCCAGCATGGAAAACTACTATCAGGAGGCCGGCCGCGCCAAAGGCGTGACAGGCTGCCGCCCAATGTGCTGCTTTTTCGGCGCAGGATGTCATCATCAACAAATTCCTGCTTGAGCGCAGGGGAGAACCCCGATGTAGAGGGGGAGGACGCCGCGCTGCTGTACCAACGCGATCTGCAGCGGCTGCAGGTGATGGAGCAATGCTGCCGCACCACCGCCTGCCTGCGCAACACGATCCTGACCTATTTCGGCGAGCATCCCACCGCGCCCTGCGGCAGCTGCGGCAGCTGCAATAATGTCTATGAGCAGACCGACCTGACCGATGCCGCCAAGCGGATGATCAACTGCGTGGCGGAGCTGCGCGGGCGGTTCGGCAAGGCGGTCGTATTCGGCACGCTGCAGGGCGCGAACCGCGCCCGCCTGCGGGCTTGGCGCACCGGGCCTGAAAAGCTACGGCACCCTGCAGGGCGCTGCCGCGCGATACGCTGGACCGGCTGCTGGCCCAGCTTTTGGAGGACGGCTACCTTGGCTACAGACCGATGACCAGTACGCTGTGCTGCGTCTGGGTGACATCACCCCGCTGAAGGAGGGTGCGCAGGTCCTTGTGCGGCTGCCGCCCCGGCAGGAGCCGGAGCGCACCGCCCCGAAGCCCCAAAACCGCAGCATCATGGACAGCCTGACCGGTGGGGCTTGCACTCTTTGCCGAGCTGCGCACGCTGCGCCTTGAGATCGCGCAGAGCGAGGGACTGCCGCCCTATGTTGTCTTTGGTGATAAATCGCTGGCCGATATGTGCCTGCGCGCGCCGCGCCTGGTGTGGGAGGATGATCGGCGTGTACGGCATGGGCGAGCGCAAGTATGAAAAGTACGCAGCGCGCTTTTTGCCGTCATCGAGGCCTACCGCGCCGCACATCCTGACGCCGTGCTGAGCCTTGCTCTCCCCCGCTGCGGAGCCTGCCCCTGCCGAGGGCGAGACACCCTGCAAGGCCGCCAAGTACAAGGCAGCTTTTTCCCTGACCGAGGGAGACTGCAGGGCAGTTCCGCTACGGGGACGCCTACACCGGTGCAGAGCTGAAGGCTGCGCTGGCCGGAGCCGGCGGCCCCGGCATGAAGGCCCCCGACCATCAAGGCCATTGAAGCATGGCTGCTTGAGCAGCGCCTGATCGCCATGGAAAAGCTGCCCACCAGCGGGTTCTACTATGTCCCCCACCCCGCCGGTGTCGATGCCGGTCTGCGCAGCGCCGCCAGGCGTGTCAGCGCGCGCGGTACGCCCTACGCCGTGCTGCAGTACACCCCGCCGGTGCAGCGAATGATCGTAGAGCGCATTTTATCGTGAAGTAACGGCATCACCCGCCGTATAAAGACATCGCCCGCCGCTGCATAACTGCAGCGGCGGGCGACGTCTATTTTATTTTACTGTTGGGGCCTATAATACTGCGCCAGCACGCGCAGCAGAGCGGCCTCATTCAGCGGCTTTGAGATATGGTCGTTCATACCTGCCTGCTGGGTGCGCTGTACATCCTCGGCAAAGGCGTTGGCCGTCTGCGCAATGATGGGGATCTCCTTTGCCTGCGGGTGGCTGCTTTCGCGTATCGCGCGCGCCGCCTGCAGACCGTCCATCACCGGCATGACAACATCCATCAGGATCGCATCAAGCAGCGGGCCTCCCCTTACCGGTTGCCAAAAAGGCATCGAGTGCCGCCTGACCGTTTTCGGCCACCGTCACCGCAGCCCCGGCGTTTTTCAGCAGGTAGCAGGCGACCTCGGCGTTCAGCGCGTTATCCTCGACCAGCAGCAGCTTCATCCCGTTCAGGCTGGGCAGCGGCTTGCACTCGGCAGGCTGCTTCGGCGCGCTCAGATCCAACTCAAAGGGTAGCTCAATGACAAGGTCGTGCCCTCGCCCAGCGTGCTGTTTACCGTAATCGTGCCGCCCATCAGGTCCACAAGCTCTTTAGCGATGGCCAGCTCCCAGCCCGGTGCCCTTCAGCTCACTGCGCAGGGCCTCATTCTCCTGCATAAAGAACCATAGATATGGCGCTGGAACTCCTCGCTCATGCCGATGCCGGTATCCTGCACCGTAAAGCGGTAACAGCGTGGTTCTCGTCCTTGGGGATCTCGTCCAGCGTGTAGTTGATCGTGCCGCCCACCCGGTTGTACTTGACCGCGTTGCTGGAGATATTCGCTATGATGCGCTGCACATGCAGCGGGCTGCCGATAACATGGCTGTGCCGCTGATTGAAATGCACATGGCAGGTCCAGCTGCATCCTTACCACCTGGGTGTGCAGCGTGTCCCCGCAGCGGGCCAGCAGCTCATACAGGTCAAAGAACCATGGGTGATCCGCATACGGCCGCTCTCCATACGGCTTATATCCAGCACATCATTGATGAGCGTTTCCAGCTGCTGCCGGCGGCGGTCAGCTTCTCCATCGTGTCGCGGACCTTTTCAGGATCCTCCGCGTTGTCGTAGGCGATCTTAGCCATGCCCAAAATGCCGTTGAGCGGCGAGCGGATGTCGTGGCTCATCCGGGAGAGGAAGGATGATTTTGCCCTGTTGGCAGCCTCGGCGCTGTTGCGCGCCTCGACCAGCCATTTCTCGCGCTTGTGCAGGGCGTTGCAGTCGCAAAGGGTCAGCAGCCACATAACGCGGCCGTCCGGCAGCTGCTTTTCGTCCTTGTAAAGGTAAAACCAGCGCCGGCCCCCATCCCGGGGTGTGCAGGCAGAGGGTACGCTTGCCCATGAACTGACGGAAATTCTCAAGGTCACGCAGGTCGCAGTCCTCGGCAAAAGCAGTCAGCAAACTGCATCGTGTAGCCGCTGCCGAACACCTCGTCCCCATGGCAGCCGAGGGATCGCAGCGCCAGCTCACTGATGATGCCAACCGGCAACCCCGGCGTGTAGAAGCCGCCCACAACGCCGACGCCGTTATTTTTATCCAGCAGCTGCTGGATGGATTTGTCGATTACCTGCAGATCCTTCCGCTGAAAATCGCTGCTGAAAATTGGCTCCTCATAAAAAGCTTTTGATCATGCAATGCTCCCTGTTCTCCTGTTGCGGTTTGCGCTCAATTAGTTACATTGTAATTGTTTTGCGGTTAAATTGCAAGCGTTATTTGTTTTATTGCAACAAATACAGCGATTCTGTCCATTTTCCGCACCAAAAACACCAAGGGGCAGGCCTACAGGCCTGCCCCCTTTGCAACTATGGCAACACCGCACAATTCCCGCCTGACGGCTTAAGCACCGCTCCGGCGGCTGCGGCTACGGCATCTGCGTTGCCAAAATGCTCGATAATACACAAAGTATTATCTGCGCTTTTGGCTTAGCAGCTGCCGTGCCTCGCTCCGTATCGGCACTTAGAATTATGCGGTATTGCCTTATGTTACTTTGTCAGACTGACTGTGGCACTCTGCAATGAGATAATGCGCTTTTCAGTCGTTGGTCGAGATGTCCGTGCCGAAATATTTCTCGCTCAGCGCCTTGAGGCGTGCCGTCGGCGCGCAGCTCCTCAATGGCGGTGTCGATGGCGGCGCGCAGGGTGGCGGTCTCCTCGCCCTTGCGCATCGGGATCGCAACCTCGTTGGCATCATCGGTCAGCACAGCGATCTTGACATTGGCATCGGGATGCTCCTTCGTGTAGTCGTAGAAGGTCACCTCGGCGTTGAGGTCGCATCGATCCGGCCGCTGTTCAGCAGCTCAAAGGTCTGGTTCAGGTCATCGACCGCCGTGACGGTCGCACCGTACTGCTCGGCCAACTGGGCATAGGTGCTGGAGATCGTGTTTGCGGTCGTCTTGCCGTTCAGATCCTCCAGCGTCTGGATGCTGTCATCGTCCGCCCGGGTGATGACAGCCGTGCGGTTGTAGGCGTAGGGGTGGAGAAATCGTATTTTGCGGCGCGGTCGGGGTGATGTCAACGCCGTTGACCATAATGTCATAGCAGCCGGCGTCAAGACCGGCCAGCAGGCCATCCCACTCACCCTCAACAAACTGCGGCTCCACGCCGAGCTTTTCGGCGATTTTGGTGCCGACCTCGACATCGTAGCCCCACAAGGGTATCGCTCTCATCGTGGTAGGTCCAGGGTGCCCAGGTGCCCTCCATTGCGATGGTGATGGTGCCGCAGGCCTGGATCTCGCTCAGCAGGTCGGCGGCGGTGGCATCGGCAGACGCTGCCGTGCCGGAGGATGCTGCAGCCGTGCCGCCGCGGGCAGTCAGCGCAGCGGCCATAGCGGCGGTCAGGGTCAGGGCGGTCAGCCTGTTCAGGTTTTTCATTACAAAAGGCTCCTTTGCTTGTAGGTCTGTAAAAATTCTTGGGTGCGGGGCTGCTGCGGGTCGTTAAAGAACGCCTCGGCGGTGTTCTGCTCCACAATGACGCCCTGCTCCATAAACACCACGCGGTTGGCCACATGGCGGGCAAAATCCATCTCATGGGTGACGACCAGCATCGTGCGGCCCTCCCGCGCAAGCTGGCGCATAACGGCCAGCACCTCGCCGGTCAGCTCGGGGTCAAGCGCAGAGGTCGGCTCGTCAAAATAGAGGATCTCGGGTCGGCCGCCATGGCGCGGGCAATGGCTACCCGCTGCTGCTGCCCGCCGGAAAGCTGGCTGGGGTAGTAGTCGGCGCGGTCATCCATGCCGACCTTGACAAGCTGCGCATGGGCCAGTTCCTCGGCCGTGCGGCGGGGCATCTTGCGGGCAATGATAAGCCCCTCGGTCACATTCTGCAGCGCGGTCTTATTTGCAAACAGGTTGTAGTTCTGAAAGACAAAGCCCGTGCGGCGGCGCAGGGCGTTGATCTCGGCATGGGTAGCGCGGTGCAGCTCGATGCGTCGGCCGTCAAAATCCATCGTGCCGGCGTCTGCCCTTTCAAGAAAATTCAGGCAGCGCAGCATAGTGGTCTTGCCGCTGCCGCTTTGAGCCGAGGATGGCTACCACATCGCCCTTGTTCACATCCAGATCAATGCCCTTGAGCACCTGCAGCGGGCCGAAGGCCTTGCGCAGGTTTCTGATTTCCAGCATAGCTTCAACTCCTTTTGTGCGCCGCGGCTTTGTTGAGGTAGCGCTCGCCCACAGCCTGCAGGCGGGTCAGCACTGTGCAGAACAGCAGGTAAACCAGACCGACCTCGATATACAGCGCCAGCGGCTCCGGAGGTGCGGGCCACAATGCGCTGGGTCGTCATAAACATTTCGGTCACGGTGATGTTGGCCGCCAGCGAGGGGTATCCTGATCATGGCGATCAGCGAGCTTGCCAGCGTGGGGAACGCCGTGCGCAGTGCCTGCGGCAGGATGATGCGGCGGATGATCTGCAGATGGCTCATGCCGACGCACTCGCCGGCCTCGAGCTGGCCCGTGGGACCGACTCGAGCGCCGCGCGGATAGTCTCGGCACCGTAAGCACCCTCGTTGATGGAAAACACCAGCACCGCCGCAGGGAACGGCTCGATGAGGATGCCGACGCCCGGCAAGCCGTAAAGACGACAAAAGCTGCACCAGCACCGGCGTGCCGCGGATGACCCAGATGTAAAACCGGGCGTGCGCTGCAGCACCGGCACCTGGGCAAACTGCACCAGCGCCACCGCCACGGAGATGATGAGCGCCAGTGTGAAGGAAATGGCGGTCAGCGGGATCGTAACGGTCAGGCCGGCAGCAGGATTTTACCAAAGGAATCCAGAAGGATGCCGACAAGGCGTTCGGACATGGGGCAGTTCTCTCCTTTATATACGGGGGGCGGTTGTATTTCCCACCAAAACAGTATGCTATGAGATTGTAGCACATCCGCCGCATTTTGCAAGAGCCGCCGGGGCTATGGTATTTTGCCGGTGATGTGCTATACTGTTGATATGGAAAAGTTACACTGCTTCCACAGAAAAGAGAAACATCATGAACACTACCGAAGAAAAACGCGAATCCATCCCGAACAGCGTCAACCGGATGCTGTTTGCCGGTATCGGCGTCATCCCGCAGGTCGCGTGGATCTGCTGGCTGGCCATCAAGCTGAACGACTACTCGACCGCCATTCAGGTCTGCACCTCGGTGCTGGCCTTCCTGATCACACTGCGCATATACGGGCTGCATATCAACTCTGCGTATAAAATATCGTGGATCATCCTGATCCTGCTGTTCCCGGTGTTCGGGCTGACGATCTACCTGCTGTTCGGCCGCGCCGGCGCGGTCAGCGTCATGCGCAAGCGGTTCAACAGCAATCTTGCGCCTGCGCAGCTACCATGCGCCCCTGCTGCCCATGCCGGCCGCGCCCTACCCTGACCGCACCGGGCAACCACGCCCACTACCTGCAGACGCGGGCAGGCTACCCGGCCTATGACAACACCGATGTGACCTTCTACGGCGACACCTGCGCCGCGCTGGAGGCACAGAAGGAGGCACTGCGCAGCGCCGAGCATTTTATTTTTATGGAGTACCACGCCATTGAGGACGCCTCCGTCTGGCAGGAGCTGGAGGACATCCTTGCCGAGCGCGCCGCCCACGGTGTCGAGGTCCGCGTTTTTATGATGACGTAGGCAGCATCGGCTTTATCACGAGCGCCTTTGTCAAAAAGCTGGAGAGCCGCGGCATCCAGTGCCGCCAGTTCAACCCGGTCATTCGATCCTGAATGTTTTCATGAACAACCGCGACCACCGCAAGATCACAGTCGTGGACAGGGCGCATCGGCTTTACCGGCGGCTACAATCTGGCCGAGGAATATTTTAACCGCACCCACCCCTACGGCCGGTGGAAGGACACCGGCATCCGGCTGGAGGGGTGACGCTGCGCAGCCTGACGCTGATCTTTTTTTGGAGCTGTGGGGCGCGACCCAGAAGGAGCCGCCGAGATCGAACGCTACCTGCCCGAGGTCCCTACACCGCGCGTGAAAACGCCGTGGTGCTGCCCTACGCCGACAACCCGCTGGACGATGAGGCCACCGGCGAGAATGTCTACCTGAACATGATCCGCAGCGCGAAGGGAATATGTCTACATCACCACGCCCTACCTGATCCTGAGCGATGAGATGCAGCGCGCCCCTGCGGCTTGCGGCCTCCAGCGGCGTTGATGTGCGCATCATCACGCCGGGTATCCCCGACAAAAAGCTGATCTTCTCGGTGACGCGCAGCTACTATGCGGCGCTGGCCAAGAGCGGCGTGCGCATTTAATTACACCCGGGTTCATCCCGCAAAGCAGTGCGTCGCAGACGGCGCAGAGGCCGTTATTGGGCACGATCAATTTTGACTTCCGCAGCCTGTATCTGCATTTTGAGAATGCGTGCTGGTTCTGCGGCTCTTAAGACCGTGGCCGAGGTGCGCCGTGATTTTTGACGAGCTGCTTCCCTCTGCCATGAGGTAACCGAAAGAGTACGCTGCCCGCCGCAGCGTTGCCCTGCGCGGTCTGGACTGCGTACTGCGCCTGTTCAGCCCGCTGATGTGAGCCTGTATACAAAAGCCGCCCGTGTGGAGACCCACACAGGCGGCTTTCATTTCAGGGCAGGTTATGCGCCGAACACCTTGGTGTAGTCGGCCTTGAACTTCTCAATGCCGGCATCGGTCAGGGGTGATGCAGCATCTGCTCAATGACCTTGAAGGGCACGGTGGCGATGTCGGCACCGGCCAGCGCGCAGTCGGTCACATGGATGGGGTTGCGGACGCTGGCGGCGATGATCTGGGTGTCGATGTCGGGGGTAGTTCAGAACATATCATGGATGGTCTCCGATCAGGTCGATGCCGGGCTGGCCGATGTCGTCCAGACGCCCCAGAAAGGGGCTGACATAGGTGGCACCGGCGCGGGCGGCCAGCAATGCCTGATTTGCGCTGAAAATCAGGGGTGCAGTTGGTGGGGATACCCCTCCGCAGAGAGGACCTTGATGGCTTTGGGGCCTTCGGCCGTCATGGGGGATCTTGACGACCATGTGCGCAGGATCGAGCGCGTAGATGGCGCGGCCCTCGGCAATCATCCCTCGGCGTCTGCGGTCGTGGCCTTCACCTCGCCGGAGATGGGGGCCGTCCACGATAGCCGCAATCTCCTTCAGGGTCTCGGCATAGTCGCGGCCTTCCTTTGCGATCAGGCTGGGGTTGGTGGTCACGCCTGCGATAATGCCCATGTCGTTTGCCTTTCGAATCTCTTCCACATTGGCGGTGTCGATATAGAACTTCATAGAACGCTCCTCCCAAAAAATGTGCTTTACTGTCAACATTATTGCCACGGCAGACCGTGCCGGGCAAGAAAGTGTGTGATAAAAACCGGACAAGTTTGGATTTTGCGCACCGCTTACCCCCTCGCCCGTAGTAGGCGTTAGGGCCGTGCTTGCGCGGAAGTGCTTTTCCAGCACATGCCGGGGCGCCGGCTCTGCGTTGGAGTCCAGCATCAGGGTCAAGGATGCCCATTTTGGCGACCTCCTCAGCACTGCGGCGTGGTAGACGGCCTCGGCGGCCGTTTTGCCCCATAGGGACCGTGGCTTGCGCAGAGCACGGCGGGAAGATGCACCGGGTCGATGCCGCGCTCAGTGGAAGGTCTCGATGATGACCTTGCCGGTGTTCAGCTCGTAGTCCTCCTCGATCTCTGCGGGGTCAGCTCCCGGGTGCAGGGCACCGGGCCGTAAAAGTAGTCCGCGTGGGTCGTGCCGAAGGCAGGCAGGTCCCGCCGGGCCTGCGCAAAACGCCACCGCATGGGTGGAATGGTGTGGACGATGCCGCCCAGCGCCGGAAATGCCCGGTACAGCGCAAGATGGGTCTTTGTATCGCTGCTGGGGTTGAGGTCTCCCTCGACCTTGTTGCCGTCCAGATCCATGACAACGAGCTGCTCCGGCGTCAGCGCGTCATACGCGACACCGGACGGCTTGATGACGAAAGGCCGCGTTCCCGGTCGATGCCCGACACATTGCCCCATGTGTAGGTAACAAGCCCCGCGGCGGGGCAGCTCCATATTGGCCTCATAGACCTGCTGCTTGAGTTTTCCAGCATTCTGATCGCTCCTTGTTGGCTTTTGCCTTCATTATAGCAGACCCGGTGAAAAAAACAGGCCCCAGAGTCAAAAAACACTGGATTTTTGTTCAAATATTTACAGCGGCGCGGCCGGAATTGTGCTGTGCATAACACCAAAACCTGCATACGGACAGGATTTTTGGCGTTGCCTTGCGTTTTGCTGCGGCACAGCGCACCAGATATGGTGGCGCAGGCAGGATTTTGCAGCGGGGTGTTGTAATAAAGCGCACAATAGAACACCCTGCTGCCGCACCTCTTTACCTTGACAAACACGCGCTTTGTTGTATCATAAGGTAGGAGGAAGAGCCTATGCTGACTTGTAACATGGACGTGGAGGAGCGCAGCGTCTGGCTGCGGGCCACCCCGGCGCCGCTGCCATGGCGCAGCCCTTTACTGCACCGAGGCCGGCAACTTTACGGCCGCGCCCACTTTGCCACAGCCCGCACCGACAAGGATAGCTATATCCTGTTTTTACACCCTGTCCGGCAGCGGTCTGATCGAGCAGAACGACCAGCGCATCGAGCTGCCTGCGGGCAGCGCCCCTGCTGCTGAACTGCCGCACCCCGCAAAGCTACTGCACGGCCCCCGGGCAGGACCACTGGCACCACTACTGGGTGCATCTGGACGGCGCAGGCGTTGCCAATCTCGCTGAGGGCTGCTGCCGCAGGGGCGGCTTTCCGCCGTGCCGGTCAGCCGGCTGGAGATGCAGCCGCTGTTTGAATCGCTGACCAGCGAGTGGGAGCATGGCACCACCGCCGCCCAGATCGAGACCGGGCTGCTGCTGCACAGGATGCTGGCGCTGATGGCGCGCCAGCTGCTGGCCGGGGACGAGCCGCCCAACCGCACCCTGATTGAGCATGCGGCAGAGTTTATCCGCCAGCACTACGCCGAGCCGCTCTCGCTTGACCGGCTGCTGGCCCAGACGCCGGTGAGCAAAGCTGGTTCTGCGGCTGTTCCGCCAGTACATGGGCACAACGCCCTATAACTTTTTATTGTCCACACGCATCACCCGCGCCAAGGGCTGCTGGTGCTGACGGATTTTTCCATCAGCGAGATCGCGCATCAGGTCGGCTTTGGGGACGAGAGCAATTTTTTCGACCCGCTTTGCCGCCATGGTGGGACAAAGCCCCAGCAGTACCGCAAAAAGTGCGATGAAGCCCGCCGGGGCCGAGTGACTGCGCTTTGAAGATTTTGGGTTTTGGGAAAGAAGGCATTTTCATGAAAACCGAACGCATTGACCGTGTGCGCACCGCCCTGCGCGCAGCGGGCTGACAGATGATCGTCTGCGACCCGAAGAGCATCTGGTACCTGACCGAGGTCTCCGTTGATCCCTATGAGCGGCTGCTGGCGCTCTATCTGCCGGTGGACGGCGAGCCGGTGCTGTTTTTGAAACCGGCTGTTCCATCTGCCGGAGGTCCCTGCCGTAAGGCCGTCTGGCATACCGACACCGATGCCCCGGTGGCAGATTGCCGCCGTGGTGGACCCCGCCGCCCCGCTGGGCATTGACAAGGAGTGGCCGGCGCGGTTTCTGATCCCGCTGATGGAGGCGCACCCGGTATGCGGGTCGTTCTGTCCAGCGATTGCGTGGATGACTGCCGCGCCTGCAAGGACGCCGAGGAGCAGGCGCTGATGCGCACCGCCTCCCGCATCAATGACGCCGTGAACGAGGCTGCCAAGCAGTATGTAAAGGCCGGCATGACCGAGCGCGAGGTTGCCTCCTTCATCGACAGCCAGTACCGCGCCCACGGCTGCGAAGGGCCGAGCTTTACCACGATCGTTTCCTTCGGTGCCAATGCCGCCGACCCCCACCACGAGCCGGATGACACGGTGCTGAAGCCGGCGATTGCGTGCTGTTCGACATGGGCTGCATCAAGGACCGCTACTGCAGCGATATGACCCGCACCTGGTTCTGCGGGCAGCCCACGGAGAAGCAGGCCGCCGTGCATGATCTGGTGCGCCGCGCAAATGAGGCTGCCGAGGCGCTCATCAAGCCCGGCGTGCGGCTCTGCGACCTTGACGCTGCCGCCCGCAGCCTGATCACGGCGGCCGGCTACGGCGAATACTTCAACCACCGGCTGGGCCATTTCATCGGCCAGACCGACCACGAGAAGGGCGATGTCAGCAGCGCCAACACGGCCCGTTGCCAAGCCCGGCATGATCTTTTCGATTGAGCCGGGTGTCTACCTGCCCGGCGAGTTCGGCGTCCGCGTGGAGGACCTCGTCCTGGTGACCGAGACCGGCTGCGAGGTGCTGAACCGCAATGATAAGCACTGGGCGCTTTAGGCCATTAACGCCCCGCATAGACAAGCAGCTCCCCCGCCCGCACTGCTGCGGACGGGGAGCTGTTTGTCTATTGCGGAATTGCTTAGTCGAGGAAGTTCTCGTTCAGGTGACGCCGAAGTCGCGGGCGATGGCGCGCAGATCATCATCGGTGATGGTCTGGCGGATCAGGCCGCCGCCCATCGACAGCACCTTGACATAGATCTCGGCGCTCTTTCGATGGTGTGCGCCAGACCGAAGGTGATGTCAAAGTCCGGGCCGGAGGCAAACAGGCCGTGCTGCGCCCAGACGGCAGCCTGATAGGTCTTCATCTTCTCGGAGGTGGCCATGGCGATGTCCGCGCCGCCCGGCACCATCCACGGGCAGACGCCGACACCTCGGGGAAGACAACGGGGCACTCGGTAGCGCTTCTGCCACAGCGCGGGTGAAGTCGCGGTCGGTCAGCGGCAGGATATAGGTCAGCGCAATGACATTGGTGGCGTGGCAATGGTAGATCACACGGTTGGCGCCGTTGGTGGCCGCCTTGCGGACGCTGTGGTTCATGAAGTGGCTGGGAAACTCAGAGGTCGGGCTTTGCGCCGTCCGGCCAGACCCCCAGACAATGCGCCAGCTGTCGCCCTTGTCGTTGATCTCCACAATGCCGATGCTGTGAATGGGAGTCCGGCTCTACGTTGCGGAAAAACTTGCCGGAGCCGGTGGTGATGAAATACTCCCTGCGAGATTATCGGCCTGAACACCCATGTTGACCCACTCGCGGGGCTGTGCGTTGAAGAAGGGGCGGCACTGCGCCACTTCCTCCGCCTTCATGCGGTAGGTCAGGTTGCCGCCGTTGCGCTCGTGCCAGCCCTGCAGCCAGCCATCGTTGCACATCCGCATAAAGCCTTTTACGATCTCAATATCCAGAATACCCATGATAAATACCTCTCTTTTCGCTTGTTTCAGTTGTTTTATCGCGTTAATGATGTCCACAGGAACATCGAAGATTTTTGCTACTTTCAGAATGGTGTCGATATGACGGCCGGTAGCCGCAGCCATGTGGTGGGTGGGGCCAGCCTCGCCCAGCGGTTGCAGAACTCCCGTGCGCCGCAGGTAAAGCGGGTGCGCATATTGGTGTCGCCAAAGGTGAAGATGGGGCCGGGTTCGTTGACGCCCTCAGCCACCACGAACTTGAAGTGACCGTCCTTGTCCTGCGTGATGCCCAGATAGGTCACAGGGCCAAGGTGGGGATAGAACTGGGTCAGGTAGCCGCCGCCGGTCTTGCCGTGGAACACGGGCACGATCTTCATGGTGGGCTTCTTCTCGGAAATGTCGGCATCGCCGGAACCGGAGTGGCCGATGATGCAGATATCCTCGTCAAAGTCGATGGAGTACATCTCGCTCAGCTGGCCGCAGCCGGAATCGTCTTGAGGATGGACATGGCCATCGACACCTTGATGTCGCCTTCCACGGCGCAGGCCACGCCCTGCTTGATGAGCATGGAGAACGCCGGAATCAGCATGCTGAATCCAGCACACCGGCCTTGCCCTGTGCAAAACCATCGTAGTGGATGCGATGAACGCGATCTTCTCGTCCTTGACCCACTGTTCAAACGCGACGACATAGCGGGCCATATCCCAAACCTTCTCAATGGTGCCGCCGCCCTCAATCTCGAAGGTATCCAGAATATCCTGAGCCTTTGCGCGGATGGCGTTTTCATCGGTGATGTTGTCGGCGATGGCCCACATCTTCTCCCAGTCGAACTGCTTGGTGTAGAGCCACATGCGGTTGTACAGGTTCGTTTCGTCAATGTACAATCCATCATGCCGGGGTAGGGGCGGCCGATCTGGGCGAGGTTTGTATCGCGGAAGCGGCGGCGCACCTGTGCGGCCGGCACCAGTCCTGATCTCGGCCGCGACCTGGGGTCGCCGCCCTCGACCACACCGGTGATAACGGCATGGCGCTTGCCGGCGCGCTCCAGATCCGCGACCATCTCACCAACGGCACCGCAGGCGTACAGCTCGCCCAGCCATGTCGGGATGTCGGTGTTGGCGTAGTCGGGTGCTTTCTTCTTCTGGACATTGACCAGCACGACCGGCACATCCAGATCGCGCACTGCCGGCAGCATATTATAAGAAGTAGCGTAGGTCAGCAGCTGCAGAATAACCAGATCAACATCGGCAGCGCGGAACTTGTCGCCCGCAGCCATCGACTGCTCCTTGGTCGTGACGATGCCGCCGTCAACGACCTCAACGGTGTCGGGCAGCGTCTTTTTTGAAAGGCGGCGTACTGGCCCTCAAACTCCGGCACCAGCGTGGGGGAACTGCGGCAGATAAGCGCCCAGCGCAATAGCAAACACGCCAACGCGGGCCTTGGTTTCAACTAACATGGTGGACCTCCTGTATATGAATTTGTTGTATTGGGTGGGGGCCGGGCATGCCCTGTCGTGTAAGGCAAAAGGTTGTTTGCGGGTAAGTAGGGCGGTACCCCCACCCCGCCGGGCCGTTTACTGCGGCTGGTATTCCTTAATCTCAAAGCTGTGCTTGATAGCGGCGCGGGCCTCGGCCAAATCCTTGAATACACCCGCGTGGATGAACTGCACCATCAGGTTGCCCAGCGCCGTGCCCTCGGTCGGGCCGGCAAAGACGGGCAGGCCGGTCACGTTGGCGGTCTGCTGGTTGAGGTAGGCATCCTGACTGCCGCCGCCCACAATGTTCAGGCTGGTGTAGGTCTTGCCGGTCAGCGTCTGCAGCTTTTCCACCGCGCGGCGGTAATCCTGCGTCAGGGAGTTGTAAACGCACTGCATAACCTCACCGGTGGTGGCGGGGATCCGCTGCTGCGTATCTGCGCAGGCGGCCTTGACCTCCTCGATCATCGACTCCGGCGCCAGAAAGCGGTTGTCGTCCGATCGACACAGCTGGGAAGTCTGCCGCCCCTTGGCGGCGGCGATCAGTTCCGGGAAACTGGGCCGTGTGCCGGTCTGCTCGCCCAGTTCGCGGCGGATGGACTGGATCATCCACAGGCCCATGATGTTCTTGAGATAGCGGTAGCGGTACTCGTAACCGCCCTCGTTTGTAAAGTTGGCGGCGCAGCTCGGGGTTGGTGATGGCGCGCGGGTTTTCGACGCCGAGCAGGCTCCATGTGCCGCTGGAGAGGTAAGCGGCGAACTTCGTCCCGCGCCGGCACCGCCAGAAAGCGCCGAGCCGGTGTCATGGGTCGCAGGCAGGATGACCCGGCATCAAAGCCGACTCTCTGCCTGCTGCCGGGGTCAGATGCCCCAGCACGGTACCCGCCGTTTTGATGGGCTGGAAGATGCCGCGCGGCAGGCCGAGCCTTTGCAGCAGCGCATCGTCCCAGTCTTTGCTGTCCGCGCCGACCAGCGCCGTTGTGCTGGCGTTGGTATACTCAGGCTACGCCGCAGAGCAGGTAGTTCAGGTAATCGGGCACCATCAAAACGTTTTGGCGGCGGCCAGCTGCTCCGGGTGTTCTTCTGAGGGCCATAAGCTGGTAGACCGTATTGAACGGCTGGTACTGGATGCCGGTGCGGGCATAATGCTCGGCAGCGTCAGGCCGTACTTTTTCAAGCGCCTCGCGGATGCCCTCGGTGCGCTCATCGCGGTAGAAGCCACGGCATCGCCGATGCGCTGCCCCGCCTCGTCTGCAGCAGAACGAAATCCACCGCCCATGTGTCAATGCCGATGGTTGCGGGGGCAAACCTGGCATCGTGGGCGGCGCGCAGGCCGTTGATGACCTCCTGGCCAGCGTGTCGATGTCCCAGCAGAGGTGGCCGTCCTTGCGCCGGACGCCGTTCTCAAAGCGGTAGACCTCCTGCAGGACGATCCTGCCGTCCTGCACGGTGCCGACAATGTGCCGCCCGCTGGATGCGCCGATGTCGACCGCCAGTGTACAAGTCTGCATAGTGTTCTCCTTCTTTGCAAAATGACAGTGCTTTTCACTTGATGTATCTGCATTATACGCCGTTGTCTGGGGCTGTTCCATCCCAAAACAACGATTCTTTGTGAAAATTCCATTCTTTTTCTGCCCTGCCGTCCCCTTTGCCGCTGCATCCGGGCACAGGCGGGTAAGCAGGCATATTTACAAAAAGGAGGGCCGCCGAAGCGGTCCTCCAAGGAAACAGGGTGGCTGGATTTTATACAAGCCCCAAAATTTTCTTTACAGCACCGGGATTCCCGGCCCGGTTTTGCATATATTTCAGCGTTGTATGTTTGCAATCGCATTACAGATTCTTCAAATAGAATCGGTTCATCGTGCTGTGCTGGGTCACACAGCTTCTCGATCTGCTGAAACCCATCTTCTCATACAGCTGCAGGGCTGCGGAAAAGTTTGTATGTGTTTCCAGATACAAGCTCTTGTACCCTGCCGCTTTTGCGCCTCCTCAACGAGCTGTACCAGATCTTTTCCGTAGCCTTTTCCCTTTGACGGAATCCACCAGATAGAGCTTTTGGAGTTCTGCAATCGTCCAGACCTTCAAATTCCGCAAACCCCCGCACCGCCAATAACCTGTCCGTCCTTGTCAAGTGCGACAAAGTACCGGCGCTTATCGGGCTTCTCGCTGTAAAAAGGCACTCAGATGGTCCAGCTCCGGATCGAAGTACACTGTCCCCGGAAGATCAGATGGAACTTCTTCAAATATAGCGGGCGATCTCGGCGACTCTTTGCATCATCAGAAGGCTCAATTTCTCTATACTACCATCGTACTCTCCCCCGCTCATTCCCTTATCGGCGGCCCAGCTGCTCAAAATGGTAGCGCGGTTTTCCAACACTCTTTTCCGTATTCAATCGCTTTGGTCGGGCAATAGCAGATGCATGCCATGCAATGGGTACAATCGTTTCCCACACCGGCTTTCCAGCCCTGATGGTAATGTTGTTCAGCGGGCAGCGGTCTGCGCATTGCCCGCAGCCGATGCAGGCATCACACACCTGAAACAGCAGCTTTCACAAAAAGCCGATAAAAATCGGATTTTACTGCGCTGCTCATAAACCGGTCATAGAGGTTGCTTGCGTTGCCGGGAAAGGCTTTTTTGCTTTCAGGCAGGCAATGGCGTCTGCGATAGCAGGCTCGGCTGCCCTCACGATGCTTTCGGCCTCTTCCCTCTCCGGGGCCTTGAACATGGCGATATAATTTTCCGGCATGACGATCTGTGCCCGTGCCCCTATATTGCAGGCGCTTTTCTTCGGCAAGGACACGATTGAATTTTGCGGCATTGCCGATCTCGCTGCCGCAATCCATCACAAACCAGATGCGCTTGGCCGAAAGCAGCTCCGTTTTTAGTAAGCCCACACAGACACGATTTGCGGGATACGCCACGCATAGGTAGGTGACGAGGACAATATCTTCCCCGCCTGTATTGGCGCATAGTCCCGCCGCCTTGATTTTGCATTCAAGTCCACTATTTCGTCCTGCAGCGCCTCTGCAATGCGCTCTGCGATATAGCGGCTGTTTCCGGTCCCTGAAAAGCATAGTATCATTGTGGTGTTCCTCCGCAAGCCGGAATGAGTCCCGCTGAACTTCTTATAACACTATCAAGTGGTCAACGCACCAACGCACAAAACAAATCAATGGCACCAACGGCCATAAACGCCAAACCTATTCCGGCGTTTTTTTCTTTTTCCCATATCCCAAGCGCAAAAGCTGAAAGCTGCCAGCAAGGAAAGCGTCCTGACAAAAGACAAGATTCACGGGATCATGTCTGCCCGTTCCCCCAGCGTAAAGCCGCGTGAGCCACAGCTCACGATTGCCGTTCAAGGTCGAGCGCTATTTCGAAGACTTTTCCTCGAACAGATGGAAAGTACCATCCTGAAACTTTTGGAAAAACTACTACCGTAAAGCGGCAGGATTACGAGCGATGAGGTGGCGTATGACAAGAGTTTTGGTCGTGGAACGGGCTACTGCCCCTATCAGGCTGCCTTTGACGGCCCGCAGGCGGCGATTTCCGAAGTGATCGAGGGCGACAGTTGCTGCTGAAAGCGTTCGGCACATCGAAAATCGGCGTTGTGTGCAGTAAAACCAAAACCGGCTGAAATACAACAGACAGCTGGAAGATGGCTGCACGATACGCAGGCGGTTTCTGGTTTTGTGGACTCAGTGAGTCCAAAATGTTGAGGGCTTTCGAAAGAACAGGCGGAGAACGCTGCAATCGGCTTCTGTTCTTCCCATGGTGGAGGATATGCTGTCCGGTGATTTGCCGGTTGCCAAGGTTCGCCCACCGGACGAGCGCTGGAAGTAAGATATCTTTTTGGGAAAGGTTGAGCCGATAATGAGAGTCTTACTTGAGGTACAGTTTGTCTGAACTTCTACGCGCATTATAGCGTATCTTTTATGCACTTCAAGGCAACCATCGTATTTCATGTAGAACTTCGACGGCTTTGTACAAAGTTATATGAAAGCTTGCAAGCATAAGCGCTTGTTGAAGGTGCCCTTAGAAAAATTGAGTGGCTGTCGGGGAAGTCAAACGGAAAGGTGCCGGAAAAATCGACTTACTACATCAGATTGCAATGAATGGAAAGTAGGCTGTTCCCCCAATCTTAATAAACCCTTTATTTTCAATGGTTTTATATTTTATATACAGTTAGCCTAATCTGAGAGTTATAATAGGATAGCCTATACAGGTGTAATTTCTAATCTGTACGACAGATTTACAGATATGGAGAAGAAGATATTTATGAAGAGCTTCCTCGAGGAAGGAAAATATCTATGAACCAGAACAAGAGGATGGCAGGATTTTAAGAAGTCTCAAGTTCCGTTTTCCTGTATTTT
>VOFG01003012.1_pt1 | contig 44165 bp, 74 predicted proteins | sample 5384171 | NCBI WGS metagenome assembly VOFG01 (sample SAMN12384726, study PRJNA508395) | human gut metagenome | isolation source: healthy gut F | host: Homo sapiens
TCCACTGATTGCCCACATTCCTAAATTTTCAGGCGGGAGAGTCAGCAGAAAATCCACTAAACTATTCTGTAGTTCTGTCTGACCTTTACAAACACCCTCAGTCCTTCGATAATCTTGGGAACTTTCTGGGTAGAAAGATTATATGTATAAACAGCCTGAGTAACTACGTTGAATATGTACTTGGCATCGGGATTTTCCAGGTTTTTAATCTGATCAATTTTGCTTCCAGCCGGAATTTTCCGCTGCGGACGGCATAAATCAGTTCTCTCAGCCTTTCCTCCTGTGTGCTAAAGAAGAAATCCTCCTTCTCAGTGCAAGCGAAGTAGTACGGTCTCAAATCTACTCCCGCAAGTGACGGTTCAATGTTCATCCACGCTTTTACAGCATCATCTTCAAGTGCATCACTGAATTCTTTGTTTTTAAATGTCACTTTCGGAGCCGTCGGTTCGACTTTTGAATCCTGCTTCTTTGATTTCCCCTTCTTGGATTCCCCAGTCCCAGCCTGTTCATCTGTACTTTCTTCTTTTTCCTCAGGTTCAGGAATCTCATCAAATGCCGAACATGTTCCATCCTCATTCAGTTCTGCTGCTATCGCCTTGTAAAAGTTATAATTGTATTGTTCAGCAAGCATCATCTTTGCAAGAACGGGCATTTCTAATTCTTTCTCGTCGAATCCACGGTTATGTGCTACCATGGTGCGAATAAGTAGCATATTAACAAACCGCTTGATATTCCTTGGGTTACCATCCGTATTTTCAGCGAGGATTTTGTCGATGCTCTTGGCGATCTTCACTTGCTCAATGACGGCTTCATATTGATCGCCCATAACCTCTTTTATTGTTTCTGGCGTGAGAGGTTCTAAAGCCCAGGGCTTACTCAGTTTCTCAATTACAGCATCTGCAAGAAGTTCGAGCTCCTTAGATTCGCCGGTCTGCGATTGGATCATAAGAAGCAGAACATACATCTGTGCTTCTTTGATACCAATTCTCGGAATATGCATTGGTACCTGAATCAGTTTTTCAAGATACTTTTCTGAGAATTGGGTGTAATCGATAGTCTTTGTGGACTCCTCGCCTTCTTTCTCGAGTACGCGTGGGAAATATTCCTTGACGGAATATCTAATCATACCATCGTCAGCTGCAATAATGAAAACTGTGTTCTCCATAGAGAGAAACATTCTCACTGCTTCAAGGTCTCAATCGCTACTTTAGGCAAGCATCTATCCAAATCATCAATTAGTACTACCAGCTTCTCGATATGTGCCGCTTTGAAAAGGTCCTTATAATTTGCCCTGAACTCGGCCATTTCCTTATAGCTGGATGTTTCTGAAGAAGAGCCTTTCAGCAATGCACCTGCCTTACTGATGAATTCATCACGTTTTTATCATCGGTAAAAATACCTTCAGCATATTGCGCTCCAATATTTAGAAGGGCAATTGGAGCTGTACCCGTAGCAACAGACACACCAATTTTTGCTGCGTTCTTTGCCAAGCTTAGCCTATCAATATTACTCCAGATGTTCTTACATGTTTCTTTCAGTTTCTTTAGAGCACCCTTGACTGGATGCTTTTTGTAGTACGACTTGGCTTCTTTCTGTAATGCCTTAACGATAGTGCTCATCAGAGCAATCTTGGCATCTTCAAAACCTTGATACTGCCAGCTATTAAATCGACATGTAATTATACCAGTTATATGTTCATCAGATTCCTTTTCTTCTGCGTCATCTGATTCCTCTAAATCCCATTCATCCCAATCAAAGTCATCTTCTTCAGCCTCCGATTTTTATCTTCGGGATTGAGAAGACTTTCTACCCTGAGAAGGATACTGGACTTGCCAGCACCCCAATCGCCGTGAACACCAATAGAAACGGACTCTTTGCTGTCTTTGATGATAGACACAATGGTCTTAGCAATGGCCTGATTATTCAGAAGATCAAGTTTTGTTTCATTATCTGACAAGATCACTGTGTTTCACCGTCCTTATTTTTGACTTGTTAATGATTTCCAACTGGGCTTCTGGATATCGTAGGGGTTGGTCAAACTCTAACTCATATGCAGGTGACGGAAGTATCCCACAATCATATGAATTGCTCAATCATCCGATACAAGCAATAGAGTCTTCCATCATTTAAACCATCATAATCATGAGCCTGTATGAAATCGAATGATCGATGAAATACATCAACAAGGCCGACATAAACAGGGACTTCATAATCATCAAACTGATCCCAGTAATGTCGATAATTAGACCTTTTTCCAGGTCTTTTGCCTCATATCGAGTAATATCGACTTCCTCTTCTGATTGCTGCACACCATACCTTGCAACAACACCTCTCAATTCATCTGGCCAAGAGAAGGATCTCGGTGTTGGAGGCTTCACCCTTCTGTCTTTCACAACAAGCCAGGCATGGCTCCATTTTCCTCGCTCAGCTGAATACCAGATTGTCTCGACACCTTCCCGTCGCAAGTATTCAGCCAGCAAATAACTAGCATCACCGCAACTACCTGTAGGAAAATCATCAAAGCCAATATCATGAACAAATAAACCATTGCTGTGGGCAACTTCAATAGCAGCTCTATATTTGATCGCTAATGCTTTTATTTGTTGATCAGTCATGATATTGTTCCTATCCCCATCATGTCTCGCCTCGTCAGCTTTCCGGCTCGATTTCTGGATTCGTATGGGCTGAAGTTATTCAGGTAATTTCAAACAATTTTAGCTCAGAATACAATTTCTTCCGATTTACTGCATCTTTGAATATCGTTCTGTCGAAAACGTTATTTCGTTTTCCATTTGCTACTGAACAGATACTGAACGCATACGATTACCCAACCCACTGGCAGAAGAATCGGATGCATTTTCATAACCGGGAAATCATATTTTGCTCTTTCATTGATACTGATAAGGACATTTTTCGTAATGTCTCCATCAGCTACCCTCTTAGTGGTGTTATTCCGTATCAGTTTCGCTTGGCTTTTTTCGCGTTTGATCCTTTGCCCCAAGTTACCACTTGCAAAGATATCTTCCAAGAAGGCAGCACAAACTGATTCATCAGCCTCTGCGCACCATTCTCGATTCTCACAACCGAAATACATTATACCAATCTTTGTCAACACCTGAGCAAATGTCCATAGGCCAATATCCTTGAGCGGTTTCTCGAAAGAATTGACAAAGGCCTCTTCCGTCATTCCATTCTCAAAAACCAGCCAATCGCACAAATGACGAAGACCAACACCTGACGCAGTCATATGGCTGATTGTGTGCAACAGCAGGACAAGGCCATGATGGAAATCAGAAGGAATTGCAAATTCTCCGCCTGAATTCTGAATTATCCTTCTTTTTTCGATGATATCTGCGATATAGCCGATAATAGCATCATTATTCGTTTCTGGCATTCCTGGAACATTCCAGTGCATCTCCAGAGATTCTTTGTCTTTTTGTACGCCCAGTGGTAATCATGTTTTTCAGCGTTATTATGTTTTTTGAATCCTTGAGAAAGCAGCAACGCATCAACATGATTCACATCTGACTGCGCTACCAGAAAATCCACGTCACCCATAGAACGGAGCATTGGATTCGGATAGTAATAGGCAGACGCCTGCCCTTTCAGAATGACATAGGGGATGTTATTTGCCGACAGTAACCTATGCAGTTCGTTATGATAATAAAGATTCCTGATATTTGATGCTTGGTATTCTGCTTTCTGTTGCTTGTACTGCTGTAAACATTCTTGTTGCGGCTGCGCTTTTTTCGACATATGAGTATACTATAGGAAATACAGCTTGCTGCTGGGCTTCCGATAGAACAGCGCCAAGATCTACAGCCGCAAGCGTCGTAACAGCAGCTCCAAATACCTGCTTGGCGATAATAATCGCTAGATTTTTTGTACCTCATTCATGGTTTATCACCTTTTTATCCGGAATCATCAATAACGATAGCAGAACAATGTCAACCTCGACTTGGTCTGTCTCATCAAAAACCCAAATACCCACATATTTTACTTCCTAAAATCTTTTTACAGAGCATTACTACAACTGTGCCTACACAAACAGCTACAATTGCATCAAGCGGAAATGGCATCAGCTTCACGCCAGGAACTCGTTCGATCACATTTAATATAAGTGTATGTGTAAGGTATATTCCAAAGGAACAATCCCCCACGATCTTCAGTCCATCTCCCAATATAGCAGACAGTTTATTTGTTGATTCATTTGTCCTTCGAATGTATCTTTCCGCAATCAGCATACAAGCTGCAGCATACACCATGTTTGAAAGGCTTTCCTGGGTGGTCGCCATATCATAATTACCACGTTTAAACCAGAATAATCCTCCAAGAATATTTACAGCCAAAGCAGCTACCCAGAGTACTATTGCCCAGTTTTTTCTAAGATGATTTTCGATCATGTGATTTCCAAACATTAAGCCCAGATAATACATTCCAAACCAGGATGTACATAAGGACACCGGCAGATATCTACCAAGTCCACAATAATTCAGCAGAACAAGGGAAAGTGGTTGTATGATCCACCCCCCCCAAGAAACCTTGGACCTTAGCAGACGCACAATTAATGGCGTAAGGAGTACGAATTGAATGTAAACGATAATAAAGTAATATTGGCTCAGACAATTGCCAGTGAGCAGGTTGACAACAAATCCTCTATAATTTCCTTTTATTATCGTTATAACCACTGACCAAAAGATATATGGGATAACAACTTTCTTGAGCCTCTTTATATAAAAGGTATTCCAGTCATCGTATTTGAGTTTGGTCAAATATCCGGAAAGGAAAATGAACATTGATACCGCAAAATTAATGACTGACCGAATATACACACCTGCAAGATTATGCGGATATGTATGGATCATAACCACAGCAAAATGGCTATACCACGTAAAATTTGTATCCTACGGCTTTCACAACTTGTAAGCCTTTTTGCACTCTCCATTTTTTACCTATCTCCTTCAACATCCAATTCACTCAGTGGAATCCGTGCACGGAAGCTGTTCAATAAAAAAGAAAGCTGTTTTCTGTAAATAGCAAAGCCAATCAAGCAGCCGAACCCATTGTATATTGATCTGCAATATCAAACCAACCTAAATGGGTTGTAAATTGAATTGTCTCTATGCATAAACTAAACAGTATTCCTATCAACAGTACTTTCCACCAGCGTCTCATTCTTGCAAAACATAACGGCAATAAATACCCAAGCGGAACAAATAGAAATACATTGAGAATTAAGCTTGAAATCGTTCCTCTGACCCAGTGTATTCGTTTGACTGCTTCAATAAGCCTCCGGCTTCATATCCTGCTGCTATAGTATCGAAAATCTGACGATAAGCCCAGGTAAGATTTAAAATCACTCCTGTCTGTTCATCATACGATCTTGTTACAAGAGTTATCACCAGAACTGACACTATATAAACGGCAAGAATTACCAGTAATAGTTTTTGAATAATTCCACGCTTTGACTTAGACCAGATTCTCCTTATTAAGTAAGGAAATCCAACAATTACCGCTGTCAAAACAATACGAAGTATGGCAATTATTGCGGTTTTTGGCATCTCCGGATGAATACCCCTTCCATCATTTCTTACGTTTCAGCTTGTGTTCCGTTAAATTCTTCATATCCGGGATACCTTGCGTAGCTCGGATCAGCCGCAATCAACTCAATAAAGTTATCGATCTCGATGATATCGGACTTATGGCATTTACGGATCTCGATCTGATAATTCTTCCTCATAATTCTGAGTGGAACCATCTCCCACAGATTCTCCTTCCCGCCGCGCATCGCATATACTTTTCGCAGATCATCTTTCAGCTTTTCTGCATCCTCACCATTCCAATAAGAAATACCAAATGCCTGATAGCAATCTGTGCCGCCCATCTGATAACCGTTAACACAGCCATTCCGCTTTTTGAAGCACCAGTCGTCCGTTTCTGTTACCTTAGCTCCAAGATAATTGGATCTGTATTCATATTTATTGATGATATCAGGATTCGTAATATAAAGATCTGCTTCACAGATATAGCAACGGTCGATCAGGTTGATTGCATGAATCGCTGAACTAATATTATTTGCCAGATTGAATTCCGGATTATCAATAAAGTGGATTGTCGGATATTTTTCCAGCAAATCATCAAACTGTTCTTTCTTATATCCCCTAACAATCGTAATGTTTGTGATACCTTTTGCATACAAGGCGTCAAGCAGTGTATCCAGAATCCTCACTCCGTTAACCTTCACCAAAGGTTTCGGCGTATCCAGGGTAACCGGAGCCAATCGCTGACCAAATCCAGCTGCCAGGATGATTGCCTTCCGAACTTTATACGGTTCAAGGGCTTTCAGTCCCTTTTCGCTAATCTCAATACTGCCATCTGCCAACTCATTGATATAGTCGTGATCAGCCAGATCCTTTACCAACTTAGTGGCATTTACCAGTGTGATCGTCAGGTCATCCGCCAGTCTTCTCTGGCTGTAAACGCCTTTCCCATGCTTCTCCAGGTAAGTTAGCAGATCAAATTCGTACCGGCTCAGACCTATTCCGCCTTCGATCTCTTTCCCAGCTCTTCTATTCATCACCGTAATGATTCCCGTGAACACGACTCGTGCCATAATATTCAAGAACAGAATGATAAGACTTATCACGCTCTGCATCTCATAGTTGCTGTTCTTTTCATATGTCGTAATCAGAATGGACAGCGGTTGATTATCATAGGTGCAAAGAAAAGCCACTGCCGAGATGGTAATCATGCTATTCAGAAAGAAGTACGAGAACATCTCGACCAATGTGGTTGTTGATGACGGGATAAGAACGTTTTGATTATCTTCCCTTTACTGATCCCCAGTGTCTCTCCTATGACTTCGTATTCTGAGTTTATTTTGTTCAGGCAGTTCTTAGCCAGCAGATACGGCGATCCCAGAAAATGGAATATGTTTACTACAATAAGGATCAGTATCGTACCGTAAAAAGTTCCGTTCGTTCCTTTGAACAAAAAGATGTAGCCGATACCTAACACAAGACCTGGGATGGCAATAGTAGATAATGCCAACAAGTCAATGACTTTTCCCATCTTGCCGGTTTTTCTCACGCTCAAATAGCCAAGCATGTAAGCAAAACAAGTGCCCAGCAGAGCTGTCAAGAAGGCCAATTCCAGGGAGTTGAAGATATATGCTGTTAAGCCGACGCCATGTGTATTGGAAAAAATGTTGGCGATATGCTCAAAGGTAAAGCTCAGGTCATTCGGGAACGACTTTGTAAACGAAAGGCTGATAAATGCCAATTGTGGTGTAAACAGGATAATGCAAAGAACCACAACCACCACAGCCGATGCCCGACTAAAGCCTTTCTCTGCCTTTATCAACCTATCTTGCTTCTCGCTGCTCTGATCCTTAAAGATCAAATCGAACACAAACGAAATGATGGATGGAACAAGAAGCACAAAACCAGCTATTGACCCTCTTCTATACTGGAAGCTACTCATAAACTGGTCATAAAGATACATCGGTAAAGTCTTCACTTTACCTGCGATCTCCATCGGCATACCATAGTCGGAGAAGATCAGCGTAAAACATGCAATGAAAGCCGAGATCAGAGCAATGCGCAGATATGGGATGGTAAGCTTGAAAAATGTGCTGAATCTCGGTATTCCCATGATGCTCGCTGCATCATACGGCCCTTTGTCTTCATAATGTAGCGCATCATAAAGGATCAGAAACGTTGCAGGAAAAGACGTCATCACGGAGCCCATGATGAGTCCTGGAAAACCCCGAACCTCTATCTCCAGTCCCGTCAGAAGGTCAATAAAGCCATTTGTGCCGAACAGAATGCGAAGGCCAAGACCAACTGAAATCGTCGGGACTAACATGCCTAGGGTCAGTGCAATTACATAAAGGTTCTTTTCCTAAGTGATGCGGAGTTCAGTAGATATGCAGCAACAAGCGCCAACGCTGTGGTAATCACTGCGGACGCTGTTGTATAAATCAGGGAATTCTTGATCGCTTCCCAAAAGCTCTTATCCTTCAGAATATACTGCCAGTCCGTTCCACTTACATGGAACGCTAACGTCATTAACGGTAAGATAGCAAAAGAGCAGGATGCATCCGACAGAGATCAATCGCAGATACTCATGCCTGGCAATTCTGCCCAAGCGCAATATCTGTGTCTTCATGCTTTTTTATCCTCTGAAATGCTGTCCTCAATGCTCTTGACTTTCAGATCCAGGTGATCAACAATGAAACGTTTTACAAAAGGATCTGAAGGATTATGGTAAAGGTTGTACGGGGTATCCAGTTGAGCAATCCGTAGATCATTCAGCACCATGATGCGATCAGACAGGGCAAACGCCTCTTCCTGATCATGGGTAACATAGATCATTGTAATCTTGAGCTTCTTCTGGATCTCCTTGAGCTGCTGCCGAAGAACAACCTTGATCTCCGCATCCAACGCGCTCATCGGCTCATCAAACAGGATAACGTCTGGGTTCAGGACCAGAGTTCTTGCAATTGCTACCCGCTGCTGCTGTCCTCCAGAGAGCTGCTTTGGTTTTTTATAGATGTGCTCTTCCAGACCGACAGTCTCAATGATCTCTTTCACCTTCTTGTCGACCTCATCCTTTTCCACGCGCTTTGATTGCAGTGCATAAGAGATGTTATGATAGACATCCATATTGGGGAACAATGAGTAATTCTGGAACACAATCCCGATATTTCGATCCTTTGCAGCAGCATTGGTGATATCCTTACCATCCTTGATAATTTTCCCGCTTGTAGGCTTCTCGATACCGATCAACATACGCAGGATGGTGGTCTTACCGCAACCGGAAGGCCCCAAGAGCGAAAGAAACTCCCCTCGATTAACTGTAAACGAAATATCTTCCAGAACAGTTTTCGACTTGAATTTCTTATTTATGTTTTCGCAGCGAATGATGACAGGTTCTTGATTATCCATGGTTTGTAGCTCCTATGTGCTCCGATTGTTTTCTTGCAATTATAATCTGGCAGTGAATATGATCTAATCAATAAATGCAAGAAAGAATAGCAGACTTATCCGCTATCCTTGTCTTGCTCAAAGGCACATCAATGCCCTTATCAATACTTCCACTTGTCAAGCAGATTCTGCTTGTACTCAAAGTCAAACAGCCCGGCCATCTCGATTTCTTTATAGCTCGCCGGATAGTTAGCTATCTCGGAGGTTGGCATGTCCACATAAATCTTGTCTGGATTGAACTTCGCACATTGGGGTTTGTTCAATTCATTATACAGATACGTGAACACTTCCTTCACACTGCCTTTGGTCTCATGACCAGAGATCATGCCCATAGTGAAAAAAGATCGAAAGCGAGGCCCTGATCAGGAACCACAACAGTCATACCCTCATTCTCGTTGGCGTAGTTCACGCACTGCCATAGGAGACCATAAGCGATTGCTACATCTCCACGGACAGCAGCCTTGGCAGGTGCAGAACCTGAAGTCGTATACTCCTTTGATATTGGGATTCAGAGTCTCGAAATATTTCATGCCCTCCTCTTCTCCAAGGATAGTGATCATTCCGTTGTAGTAGCTATAGCCAGTACCAGAAGACTTGGGGCTCGGCATGGAGATGAGACCCTCGTACTCAGGCTTCAGCATGTCTTCGTAGGTTTCGGGGATCGGCAGTCCCTTTTCTTCCAGCATCTTGGTGTTGACGAGGAAGGCACCAGCCGTCTTACCGTTTACGGCATATTTATGATGACGGTCGGTATATCCAGTTACAGAAGAATCGTAGATAGAGAAGTCGTAGTCAGACAAATCCACGAAAAGGTCAGGAGAAGCATTCAGAATGATCTCCGCATTTACCACTTCCAGATCATAGAAGATATCACAATCGCTGTTTTTACCTTCGGCTTGTAACTTGGACAGAAGCTGACCTGTACCAAGGGACTGAATGACAATTTCAACATTGGGGAACTTCTTATCAAGTTCTTGCTGAATGTATTCGATACGCTCGTCCTCAGCAGCAGTGTAGATGACTACACGATCTTTACCAGAGTTGTTGGAAGCAGTGGAACCAGTATCCTTGCTACCGCAGCCTGCAAGTATAAACACCATGCAAAGCAGCAGAGCAATGATGGAAACAATCTTCTTTTTCATGAAATAATCTCCTTGCATAATTGTTATCTTACCGTCGCTGTTGTGTTCAATCAGTCCGTCCTTATGTGCTCTTTTGAGCAAATAATAGTCTGATTTTGCTCCAGCGCGGTTTCCAAAGTTCATCTTGCAGACTTCCCACTTGAAGAACTGAACATGATTATAGCGCGCAGAGATTCTTTTGTCAATACCATTTTGTTCGATTTGGCGAAGTTGCAGGCGCGAGATTGAACATCTTTACAGTGATAATGCCATAAAACAAAGAGTTGTTTGTTCAGAGAGCATACGTTTCGTCTGCACTTTTCAGTTCCTTATAGGTGTCGATCTCCACAACATCTCGTTCATTACACGGGACTACAGCAACATGATATGAACCTCGATACACATGAAGAGGAACTTGCTCCCAGTATAGTTCTTTTCCGCCTGGAGCTTGTATGCCTTCTTTAGGTGCTCAGCCAGCATCTTTCCATCCGCTTCACTCCAATAGGATACACCGCAATTTCTCCAGGCATCAAAAGAGCCAAGCATCTCATCAGTGATGAAACCGTCCTTATTAACTGTGAAGCACCAGTCGTCACAACGTTCCTGATGTGTTGCCAGGAAATCGGAAGTATAATGATAGCGCTTTAAGAGTCCAGGTTTGAGGATCAGATCCGATTCAAAAACATAACTATTAGACAGTAGATACCTTGCACACATGGCCGAACTAATGTTATTTGACTCGTTGTAAGCCGGGTTTTCAAGAAATTGAACAGTCGGATAATTATAAAGGAGTTGATCGAACTGCTCCCCGAGGTATCCACGGACAATGTATACTTCAGTAATACCGAGAGCTATCACCTGGTCCAGCAGTCCATCTATGATCCGCTTCCCTTTCACTCTTACTAAAGGTTTGGGTGTGTTCAGCGAGACAGGAAGCAGTCTTGCACCAAATCCCGCTGCAAGGAACACAGCACGCTTTACACGATAAGGTTTCAAAGCAGCAAGACCAGAAGTTGTAATCCCTCCATTCACAAATCCGACTTCCGTCAATTCCTTGATCAGTCTATTTGTATTGCCAACAGACTGATTTGTCAGTTCCGCTACGCCTCTTTGTGTGAGCTTCCCATGACTCGCATATGCTTCCAATATATCAAACTGCTTTTTTGACAGCATCCTCGCATCTCTCCCGTTCAAGATTTCGAGTTTAAAACCCTGTTTTTGAACATTATAGACGCTTTAATGCTGTTTGTCCAGATCATCACAGATACATCAAGCCGTTTTTGTTCAATCGCAATGCAATTGTGGCATATAGACCGAACATGGTAGCTGTCCGATCCCTATGAAATCAATCCTTATCCGAGAAGAACTTATGCTGCATGGCATAGAACACTGCGCCAATGGCGATCCAAATTACCAGCATGATATAACTCTCTTTACCAAAATGGACGCCATTCAGGCCAGGAATCGGAATAAGCTGAAGAACCATAAAAATCAAGCTGAACACCACACCTGTGGCTGCCATTGCTTTAAGAAAGACAGTACCGTCTCCATCTCTTTTTGCTGTAACCAGTGTACTGGCAGCCGTAAAGAAGTAGCCAATACTTGCGCCTATAGCACTCATATCCACGAACCATCCAAGTGCTTCTCGTCCGAGGATTGGACCCGAGAGACTAATTATAATACAGAAGATCATGGCATTCTTTGGCGTACCGTACTTTTTATCAACTCTTCCAAACCATTCCGGGATGTAACCATCGCGGCTCATGGAGTACATAAGGCGAGAGGAAGCCAGATAGAATCCCATGATGCCGGAGAGAAAACGGCACAGCTTACACCAAGGCCGACCAGTACCTTACCAAAGGAGCCGAGCAGTTCTGTGGCTGCCACCAAAACGACCCATTCACCAGCCATCACGCGTTCCGGCCAGTTTTCCAGAGCCGCCGCTGCGACCGTGTTGTTGCTCACGTACACAAAGCATCCGAACACGATAGCAACAATCATGATAAAGGAAACCTTCTTGAAACTGAAGTTAAATTCTTCTGCTGCCTGGGGGATGGCGTCAAAACCAACGTAAGCCCAAGGAGCTATCGCAAATGTCGCCAAAATGGCAGATAGTATTCCGGCGGTTCCAGCATGAGCGAACTCATTCCGAACACCTTCCGTACTCGCCCTGGCCGCTATTGCAGCGCTCTTATCAAAGCCCCACACTGGTTCCATGTTGATGCCTTTAGCCTTGGAAGACACAAGTGCTGCGATGAACAGAGTAAAAACACAAATTACAAGGAGAGAAGACAAAATCGTTTGAACAAAAGCTGCCTTTTGCACGCCAATGATATTCAGATAACCAAATAGAATTAGAATACAGCTTGCAAGCAACATTTCTCCCATGTAAATATCAAACCCGCAATTGTGTAATGAAAGCCGAACTTTAAAACATCAGCTGTACCGTCCAGGCCGTCCACAATCAGGCCGATGGCTGTGCTGTTCATTGGTACGTTGGTCAGGTAAGCCACGGTCAGGAACCATCCACAGATGAATGCCATATTCTTTCCGAAGCAATTCTTGGTGAAGGTGAACTCGCCTCCCGCTTTAGGATACTTCGGAACCATGTAAGCGTATGAGAAGGCAATGATGATCATAACAAGTGCGCCGAGTATCATAGCAATCGCTGTACCAGCAACACCGGAGTTCGATAAGAACTTCTTACCAGGATTGATAAAGCTGCCCCATCCGATCACACAACCAAAGGCAATCGCCCAGACATGCATAGGCGAAAGCGAGCGTTTCAGAGATCCACCATTGTCTTTATTATTCATATCCTCTTATTCCTCACACATCATAGGTCTTGTCAATAGCCTTTAGCTCTTTGAATGTATCGATTTCCACAATATCTTCATCAAGGCAAGGCCTTACCTCAACCGCATAGTGTTCTTTCCTGTAAACGAGCGGGACCTGTTCCCAGTAACGTTCCTTGCCACCGGGGAATTATAGACGTCTTGAATATCCTGACTCAGTTTATGACCATCCGCATCGTTCCAGTAGCTGATCCCTACCATCTGCCAGATATCATCGCCTTCGCCGCCGACCATTTCCTGCTGGATGATTCCATCCTTGACCCGGAAGCACCAGTCATCGCTTCTTGTCTTTTTTATAGCGAGAAAATCAGATGTATAGTGATATTTCTTGATTATCTTCGGATTACTTATCAGCAAATCCGCCTCAAACACATAGGCATTAGACAACATATACCTAGCGACCAGTGAACTGGATATATTGTTCGCCTCATTATACACTGGGTTCTCCAGGAACTTGATCATCGGATACTTATATAGAAGCTGATCAAACAATTCACCAAGATAACCACGTACAATAATGATCTCGTTAATTCCGGCTTCCAAGCACGCATCTATAAGCCTGTCAATAATCCTTACTCCATGAACACGGACAAGAGGCTTTGGTGTGTTGAAAGTGATAGGTACAAGGCGCGTCCCAAAACCCGCAGCAATAAATACTGCCCGTTTACAACGGTAAGGTTCAAGCGCATTGATCCCAGCGTTTGTTATCTTGCCATCGGCAACCAGACCGGCCTCCGTTAGTTCCTTGAGTGCACGGTTTACGGTACCCAAGCTATGTCCTGTAAGAGATTCGATTTCTCTTTGAGTCAGTGTGTTTTTTGATTCAGCAAGTACTTCCAGAACATCGAATTGCTTTCTTGTCAATTCCATATTTATTTCCCCCTTTATCTTCCATGTTCAAATTCCCGTTAAAGATGTTCATATGTTTTCTTTGCGAAATACGCATCGAACAAATTTTCTGGTTTTTCTCGTATTCTAATTAAAATTTAGGCCGCTGTTCATGAAAACGGCCTTTTATCTTTGACGTTGAACATTATCTTTTCTTCATCAGCCGTTTTGATATTGCTCCAGCCAATTCACATATAAGTCTATAATTCACTGCGCAGAAAAGCGCTATGCTTATAATAGAAACAATAACAGCATTCATTCCAAGTGAAATGAGAATGCTCTGCGCAAGAATAATGACGCAATTCATTAGAAATCTTGGCATATCTATCTGGATCTCTACAAACCTTCTAACGTCGATCATACGAACTGTAGCAACAACAATATACGCAACGACTGTTCCAATTACAGCTCCCCATATACCAAGCATCAGAATACAAATATAGTTGACAATGATATTCACAACAGCGCCAGCAAGGGTGCTCAACATATTGTTAACGGATTTTTTAGAGCTGCATACAACTGACCAAAATAAGAGGAAATGGATGAAAACACTGCGCTTGCCAAGAGCAAAGGAACATACATCCAAGCATCTCTAAACTCACTGCCAACATATACGTTCATGAACGGCTTAATAATTGTTACTAATGCGACACACGCGCCAAACGTAAGAAACATATATCCAGCGAAAACTTTTGAGTAAAAGTCCGTGTCATTTGTGGAATCCATTTCCTTAATTGAAGAGATATTCCATGCCTGACCGAAGATACTGATTAGCACATTAATCAACGAAGGAATCTTAGTAGCCGCTGTAAAAATACCCAGCGCAGACGCACTCACCATAGCCTCAATCATGAACTTATCTGACGAGTGAATTACCCACCAGGATAGATCGTTTAGAATCAATGGTGCAGAATAGCATGCCATCTGGCGCATGAGCGGACGGTTAAGTGGAGCCTTTATTATGTCATGGATAGCATTCCCAGAAAGTGCTGACAAAACCACAGCTAAGCCAGCCGCAACTATATTAGAGATCAGGTATCCTTTGACTCCCACATGGAACACAGCCAACAGCAGAATGTTAAATATGGCCAAACAAAGAGCCTGCAGAATGCTTATAAGAGCATAATGCTTGTTTTTGTCCTTTACCTTAAGATAGCTTTTGAGAATATTTGAAATGAAATTCAGTATAACATATATGCAGAGATACCATTTCCAAGGTGAAATAGCGGAATATAATCCAAAAAGCGGAGTAATGGCCACCGTACACACTGTTCCGATTACCCCGACTGTCATTCCGGCTTTGAGTACCTCTGCCGGATTTTGATCCTTCATCAGGCCGTACCTAATGACCGCTTCAAATATGACAATCGACACAACTGGTATGATAAGCTGAGCAGTTGTAAAAACCAGATCAGCAATACCATACTCTTCTGTGGTTAAGTAGTTCGTGTATAAGGGTACGAGGAAGAAAAAAGAATTACTTTAGACCCAAAACTCCCCAATGCAAATATGATCGTATCCTTAAACAGAACCTTAAACTTATTGTTCATGCATTACCTCAGAGGCACATTGAAAAAAAATATCTATCTCTGTGAAGATTTCAGTGCCTGCCCTTTCTGCTGTTGGTCATATTCCTGATAGCTAATTTCATCGCTCACAAATATGAAGCCGTGACTCTTTCTTTTTTTCTTCCGGAGGAAGCTGCATATAGTCCCCATACATACTACGAAGAATTCTGTCATATTCTTTTGGCATGTACAGCTCTGTGTCTTCAAACGGCATAAGAATACGATTGTCGAAGACATCAAGAGGCATTCGAAATTGCCCTATAGCATTTGTTTCACTATACATATCGCCAATATAGTAACAGTCTGCATTTTCATTTGGAACGGATAATGCTTTTGCCATCATCCTTGAATAACAGAATTCTTGCGGAATAATCTTATTTAGGCAATAAAACATAAACATTCCTGTTTTTGCTGCAAGTCCTCTTTTGGTATGTCTAAATGGACCTGATGTTTTCATTCTTCCGGTTTGACTCAGAAGAAGTTTGAAGCTTGAATTTGCTTATAGTCCTTTTTATTTTTAGGAACATAAAGTGCTGGAAAAATGTCAATATAAATAGGCTGGTCATGATAATGAACATACGGATACTCAAATATTGCGCAACTCTTCTTTTTTATGAATTTTGCGAATGGATAGGCATATTGCGGTACAGTATTTTCATTGAATATCATATATCTATCATCTGTTAATTGACTCGCTATTTCGTTAAACTTGCAATAATCTTCCCAAGGCATTACAACATCAATGTCATCATCCCAAGGAATAAAGCCCTGGTGCCTGACACATCCAATCATTGTACCAAACGCAAGGACATATCGAAGCTCATGTTCTTCACAGATTCGATGGAATTCCTTGACTAATTCCAATTCAGTCCTCTGTAATATTTCAAGCTGGCTAGACATTAATTATTCTCCTTATCTAAACAGGTATGGTACAACTCCGTCCCACTCTGGTCTGAATATAAAAGTAATAAGCATATATGCAAATGAAAACATAAAAACAGAGGTCTTCAATAACATCCTGTTTTTCGAATCTTCAACCGCAGATGTAAACATCGGAGCAAATAGTATTCCAGTATATATTGAAAACATTCCTGTAAGCCGTCCCCATATTTCCATACGCATTGATAAAGTATCAGTGATAACAGAAATAAAGATCATAATCAAAGCAAATTTTTCTATTTCTGTCACTTCGCGATTTCGCAGATAAATTGAACCAACCACTAAAAAAACCAATTGAATCAGCATTTTAAAGAGTGAAGCGAAATAGTTGGATTCTCCCCCAGATGCCACTGAAATAATGTGCATATTGAGGAACTATCAAACCAACCAACCTCATAATATATGGATATGCTATAAATGCCACTACAGCAGTAATTAATGTCCACTTTACTGTTGAATTTGGAGTTATTCGTATTGCATCACGAAACCGACTAAACAGCCAAATAACGAATGGCACAAATGCCACAATTGACATGCTATGGAATTGCACAGCAAGAATCATAAATACAATAGCAACAACCGTTTCCCGCACTTTATGCTGCTCCATTATCAGCATAAAAGCAATCATTACAAATGCCGTTGCTATTGCTTGCCTTATTCCTGTCATTTGGAAGAAGAATGGTTTTAATGTAATATAGAGAAGTACACTTAGGATTGGATCATCCGAGTACTTAAAAATAAAACGACAGGTTACGCCTATGCATATAGCACTTGAAAGAAGCAGAAAGGCAGTAGGATTCTCGGTAAATGAACGAATAATCTTAAGAAAATAAAGGAACCCAAGCTCATATCTTGAGGCAAAAAAAGTTTATCATGTCTATGTTGTTAAACATAGAAACATAAGATTTTTGTATCAACTCCAACGCTGAAGTCACGAAATCCAGATATGGTCGTCATAAGCAAAAAAGAAAGAACAAGAAAAATCTTTCTTTTCTGTCGAGATCGTCTTGGTTTTATTCCCAACCCGAGAATTAGTATTACAAAAATAAGTACTATATAGACTGTCATTTAAGTTCCCTCTACAATTTATTGATCGAGAAGACTGCAATAATATTCATACAAATTCTTACCCGCATCAATATCTGAGCAAACACTGTGCTGTATTTTCTCGTATGCATCTAACCTGTCAGGAAAATTCATCAGTTGTTCTAATAACGTTTCTGTCCATTCCTGTACGCTTCGTTGCAGGGAAACAAACCGTACATTTCAGTAACATTTATATCTATGGGGAACTCGTCAGAAACAACACATGGAAGACCTGCTGTAGATGCTTCCAAACAAGCAAGTCCAAATCCTTCGCTTTTACTTGGTAGAAAGAACAAATCTAACGCTTGCAACAAATCAGGGATATCTGATCTGCTTCAAATAACCGAATTTTCTTTTCTAACCCTTTTTTGCGAACATACTCTGCTACTTGCTCATCAAGAGCTCCGCTACCTATCCACCAATACACAATATCACTATTGTACTGAATGAGTTTCTCAATAACATCTATTGCAAAAAATGGATTCTTTGCATCCGTCAGCCTACCAACTGTTCCTATTATTCTTTTATCGCCACTTTTTCTTGCAATCTAATCTTTTTCGGGTCTCTTCATTGTATCTAAATCTTTCAGCGTGAATTACATTTGGAATAACGGTAAAAGGTTTCTCTTTGAACAACGCTTTCCCTGCTTTAGACGAACATGCAGCATAATAATTAACCGTATTTAACAATAGCGGTAGGAATAGCCTATTCCTTTTTTCATTTTTATCGTCTCGCCTAATCTTGCACTATGTGAGTGCAACACTCGTATTCCAACATGTTTTTTGCAAAATACATAAATGGAAGTGTAATCAGCAAACTATTGTCATGTATAATATTATAATGCCCATTACGAATAATAGAAGAACACACTTGGCAATGCTTGATTATGTTCTTTACAGGGGGCAAGACATAAACCTCGCCCCCATTATTCTTGATTTCCTCAATGTAAGGACTCTCAATATTCCGATAAGTGATAAAATCCATATGAACCAGACTATGATCCATAGTTCTGTAATAATTCATTGCATAACTGGCAACTCCATTAGAGACACGGAGGTTTGGCACAAGCATTAAAACCCTTATTTCTTTCACACAATTAATCCTCCCTCTCTATTCATTACCACAGCAGCGTTGTTTAAGCACTCAAAATCTCACTTACTCGCTTTACTGCATCTTTTGGTATTTCGGGTGAAATCTTACATGTTTCAAATTTAATTTTGGGAGTCAGCAAGCTGTTCTCTGGAAGCGGAATGTCGAACAGGCACGGTTGGTCATCATCAATCCAGTCCTTATACTGCTGGAGGTCATCATATGACGCCAGAGTAGCCGCCCGAATACCATATGCTTCCGCTATCTTCTGGAATTTAGGAACAGTATAGCCCCCACTTACTGCAGTTGCTGCAAACCTATCACCATGGTTAAAATGCTGTGTTTCGCTAATCTTACCCAGTACCCGGTTGTTAAGAATAAAGATTTTGATGGGTAGATTTTCTCTGTGAACGGTTTCTAATTCCTGAATGTTCATCTGGAATCCACCGTCACCAGCAATGCAGTAGACCGGCTTTTTCTTTTCAGCAATGTACGAACCAATGGCAAACGGTAATCCGCAACCCATTGTTCCATAGCCTCCGCTGATGTGTATGCGTCCTTCATATCCTTTCAAGACGAGGGACTGTGCGCACCAACATTGATGCATACCAACATCAATCGATACATTTGGATTTTCCGGAAGCAATGATGCAATCTTTTCTACAGCTCTGTTTCCAGGCTGTTGGTCAAACTGTGACAAGAATTTCTTTGCTCCCAGACATTTCTTCTTCCAATCTGAATAATCCGGAACATCCTCTTCCATAATCATTCTCATGAAGTCCCGTGCATCTGTATGATATTTCTTTTCGCCTTCTTTGATATTTCGACTTAACTCGTACTCGTCAATATCACAGCGTACCAAATCAGCATGAGGGGCAAATTTCTCATTGAACTGACCGACCTGACGAATACCCAGGCGCGCTCCAACAGACACGATGAGATCACACTCATTAAGAATCATATTGGCAACACGATTACCATGAGTGCCTATAAACCCAATATGAAGATCATCCTGAGCAAGATCAACACCATTCATAGTTGTCAGCACAGGAATGTTCGTTCTTTTTGCGAACTCATGAACCATATCAACTGCGCCAGCAGTTCTTACTCCATTACCGACTAACAATATCGGCTTGCTGTATGTCGAGCGGAAAATCAATGATAACGCCTCCTTTCCTGCCTAATAATGCCATGTTGTATGCACGGCTTATGATATCTGCAAATCCCTTACTTGTATTCGCAGTAACAGAATACTTCGTGATATTTCTGGTCATAGATACAAGATCCATTTCTTGAAATCCATTCTGTCTAATGCCAGAAAAGCCTTTCATTTCGTTTGTCGGAACGTTCCCACAAATACCCATCACAGGGAATCCATCAAACCAAGCATCTGCAAGGCCACCGAGCCCATTTACAGCTCCCGGACCAGAAGTTGTGAAATACACTCCGATCTTTCCGCTAGTACGAGCATATCCATCCGCTGCAAGAGCGCATCCCTGCTCGTTATAGCAAACATGAGTTGTTATTTCATCTTTTCGCTTATAAAGAGCATCCATGAAGGGAACAATATATCCCCCCGCATAACCAAACACGTCCGTAACGCCATGCTTGATCAGAAAAATCTACTAGGTAATCTGAGCAATTCAAAACACTATACTCCTTCCTTCAATCAATACGCTTCCGGTCATCCTAACTATATAAAAGGTCCTCTGGAATGCTTAGCAATGCTTCAAATAGTGCCAAATCCTCTCTTTGAGTGACCTTTATATTGCTCGTGGTTCCCTTTGCAAAATATACACGTTCTCCACAATGTATCAGCAATGAACTTGTAAAAGTAAAATCGTGCCTATTTTCCTGCTCCGCTATCTCGTAGCACTTCAACGCAAGCGAATACCTGTATGCTTGTGGTGAAGCAGTAAGCATAACATGTTCTCTGTCTACATCTTTAATGCCTGATTTGAAATCTTCTGTGTAAACAATAGGTGGATGACACGCAATGGATGATGATGCATTTCCGTTCTCATGTGCTACACGGAGAACCTCATCAATAGCCCTCTGCGGCAGAACTGGCCTTACAGCATCATGCACAATAATGAAATCATCAGGAGCAATCATATCTCTTAAGAAGAAAACACCGTTTCGAATGGAATCATGACCTGTACTGCCGCCCTCCGTGATCCATTCGACTTTTTGTTAAGGCATATTTCTTTATCAGTTCTTTCAGATGGTTGATCCAATCCTTCACACACACAACCAATATTTTTTCTATTTGCGGGTTCTGCTGAAATTTCTCAATCGTGTAAACAATGATCGGCTTACCTTTAACCTCGATAAACTGCTTAGGCATTTCTGTCTGCATCCTTTTACCGACGCCACCTGCAAGCAAAATCACATAATTCTTCATAGGCAATCTCTTTCCTTGGCATATATCAGACTTCAATCCAAAACATTTACAACGCTTACAGCGACTCAAGAATCCTTATTGTCCGTTCCATTCCAGATTTGATGTCATATTTTGGCTTCCAGCCTAGCTTAAGAAGTTTTTGTCCATTCAACCTGGCTTTCGTAGCCTTGCTATACCCTGCAGCTTCAACCGCATCTGGAAGCTCAAATACAACTTTCTTCCCTTTAATTCCAGCAATAATCGCTGCCAAATCTTTAAGCATGATGTCACTGTGTTCTTCAGCTATGTTATAGGCTTCACCGCTTTCACCAGCTAATAAAATCCACAACAGACCGCTTACTGCATCTGCCATGTATGTATAGCTGTAATACTCCGTGCCTTCTGATTTCAAAACTATATCTTCTCCAGCGATGCCCTTCCGAATAAACTGACTAATTGCCTTTGTATCGGACATAATCATCGTTGGTCCATATGAACGAGTGAATCGAGTAACTACAACGTCAAGTCCCTTTTGAACCTTATACGCCTGACAGAGGGCTTCTCCGCATCTCTTACTTTCCGGATATCCCGCTCTTAATGTGTTGCAATTGATATATCCGCAATAGTCCTCATCAAAGAGTTCAACGTCTCCACGATTCTCTCCATACACCTCATTTGAGGAAGCAAAAGAGAAGCGTGTGGTATGATGTTCAACAGCAAAATCAAGCAGGTTTTGCAGTCCTATGATGTTTGTAGTAATTGTGCCGATTGGATCAGTGGAATACAGCATAGGATGTGTGTTCGACGCGAGATGAAGAATATAATCAACCGTATCTATATCGTCACGCACTAACGGCAGCTTCACATCGTAAGGAATAAAAACAAAGTGTGGATCATCTGCGAATTTGCCGAATCTTGCTTTTGCTTTCTCCTCATTACGTCCAAGCGCATAGACGGTGCAGTTCAGATTATTGGTAATATTCTTTTCCAAAATCACATCAATCAGGAAACTGCCAATCAAACCCGTTGCCCCAGAAAGCATTACACTCTTATTCTGCAATTTGCCCCATGGAAGCTGTAGACCCGCAACACAGCGGACGTCATCCATGTATTCTTTGTTATCGTAGAGACTCATTAGTTTTCCTCAAATCATTTTCAAACATATTAGCCTTATTCTCTAACTCGTATTCTTTCCATTGACATAGAAGAACAAATATCATTCAATTGTCTTTATATGAACGATTCAAATCTATGCATATATAAGAATGATCAGATTTCTGCTTTTCAACAGGTGGAAGCTTGCGCCAATCTCCATATACATTAGAAAGATATTCGTCCGGTTTTTCTACTCCATAAAAGTGGCATCTTTCAAATTGATACAATTTCGGATTTCCAAAGAATTCTCTCGGCATAATCTCTCTTTCGCGCCACATACCAACAAGATTACCTACGTATTTTGAATCATAAAAACTACTCTCTTTACAAAGCTTTTCCACCTTACGTGCCATCTGAGAAAAACTAAGCATTGATGAGGGAAGTATTCCAACAATTTTAACTATGCAATTTTTTTCCACCAAGCTCGTCCTTCTCTGACTTCAGAAGTTACCGCTGCAAGTAGATTAAGTTCTTTTTTAGCGGTTCAAAATTCTTAATTGCTTCTTCTTTTGTTGCACCACGTATCCCATCCAACGGGAATACATCAATGTACAATCCTCTCTTTGGCTGTTTTCTCTTGTTTTCAATCAAAGTTGTTGTTGTATCATAAACTTTAGCAAACGGATATTCAAAATCTGCATTCCCATCAAGATAAGACTCTATAATATACTGTGTTTTGCCTTCTTGCTTTTTTTGAGATGCACAAGAGTTTTTCAAAATCTTCTCTTGGAACGCCTATGTCTACATCATCGTCCCAAGGAATAAAACCCTGATGCCGCATTGCTCCTAGCATTGTTCCACCAATCATAAAGTATGAAATACCGTTCTCCATGCAAAACATGTGAAACCATTCCATCATATTGTGCATCTTATTATGAATTGCCTCGATAGAATATGTGTTACTCATTTTTTCTTCCTCTCCCCAGATTGATCTTTTATCTCAGGTGCCTATATTTGAGCAAGCCTTTTACCACATACCAACACATATAATATGAAGCTGATATTGGATTCAACCCAACGTATCGATAAGTATTCCAGTTCATCTTTGCAGCTTTAATCTTATTGCTGGACTTCGATGAATTTGACAGTCTGTAAATCAACAGTGGTTCGTCAATACCATAAGCGTTTCTCCCAGTCCTTGTTATTCCTAGCCAAATAGCAAAATCCTCGTGCATTTCATCTCCTATAGCATAGAACTGTTCATACAGTTCTTTCTTCACCATTACGGAGGAATTAGATACGAGGTTCTGCTTGAGCAATTCTCGGTACGGAAGCTTCTCGGGCACATGCAATTGCCAGTCAATAGGATTTCCATCATTATCGATAAAAGCAGAGCCTGTAAATATCAGTTCAGCACCTGTTTTTTCTGCAAGATCTAGTTGTTTTTCCAATTTGTCCGGAGCCCACATGTCATCACTATCCAATATAGCAATCCATTCGCCTGTGGCTGCTTCCATTCCATTTTTACGGCTAATGGAGACACCACTGTTTTTCTCATTATTCAGAAGATGGATACGTGAGTCAGTTCCTGCTAATGAGGACACAATTGTGGACGTAGAATCTTTAGAACAGTCATTAATCACAAGGAGTTCCCAGTGCGAATATGTTTGTGATTGAATAGACTGAATTGCCGATTCAATTGTTTTTCAGCATTATAAGCTGCCATAATAATACTGACTAATTCCGTTCCCATATTAATCCTGCTTCCCGTATGTTAACTTGTTCGAGTGGGAATTGTATGGAATTCAAATTCCCCAAACATGACGAAATGCTCTGAGACAAAATGACGCCTCGGAGCTTCTCAGCATAAATAACTTTTCCAACTCGTTCTCATCTTAACCAGCTCCAATCTATGTCAATCACCTGTGCTCCGTTTGACCATTGATAGCATCTGTGCTATCATCCTATATCATAGGCAACGGAGCTGAGCTAATGTTTAGAATCACCTATTACTACAAGGTGACTGGAGAGGAACCTATCACCTCTTTTCTTGAGGAGCTTCGTTCCTCTCACACCAAGGATTCTCGAATTCAGTACCGCCAGATCATACACAGTATCAAAATGCTTGAAGCCGCTGGAACTCGCCTCGGCGAACACCATACAAAACATATCTAAGACGGTATCAGGGAACTGCGTCCAGGTTGTAACCGGGTTCTCTATTTTTCTTCCGAGACGACACTTTTGTCCTTCTACATGCCTTTCGGAAGAAAACTCAGAAAACGCCTCAATCAGAAATCCGTAAGGCTAAGGCCGAGCGCACTGACTGGATTTGCCGTAACCCCTGAACTGCCGAAAACGCTTTACAGAACTCCGCTACCTTGTCGTTCCCTCTTCTATAAAGGCACTACTTTTTACGTCTTAACTTACCTCTTCTATAAAGGAAACTATCGAAGGCAAATGCACATAATCGGTAAGCAGCTATGTATTTGCTACATTACCCTGCCCTATTCTTAAAGCGCTCCACCGAAGGCACACATACCCAGCAACCGTGAAATCAGTCTCGATTTTTGTTTAATCTGCCCAATGTTCGTCCCGTTTTTCCCATTTTTCTGTACGATTTGCTTCATTTTCGTAATCCAGAGCGGTTACCTGGCCGGGATCGACGCCCTCGGTGCTTTCAGGCAAGAAGAGGATTTTCGCTGTAACGTTAAACGTAACAGTTTCAAGCTATACACATTTAATGCTACACCTGCTTTCATTACAAATCAACATTTAACGCCTCGCTTTTTTGACTCCAAGCTACCATCCATCAATGCAACGGATCGTATCATCACCTTATGTGCCGTTGCCGGTTCCAGTCTTCCGTTTTCTCTGTCAAGACGATAGGCTGCCAGTATAGCACCCGATACAATGGATCTGGACTCCATACTTAGCTGTGACAACATTCGAGCCAAGCTTGTCAGACTCTCATCATCTTCTTCAAGACTCTGCCGTGCCGCTTCTTTATCTGTTACTCCTCCCGGATTCGCATCTGGCTCTACCGGGATTCCTTCGTCATCTGAGTCTCCTATCAAGTAAGAAACTGATACGTTAAAGAAGTCAGCCACCTTCTCCATAGTTGGAAAATCCGGTCTTCTCGGGCCCCTCTCCCATAGCGATCACGTCCCCTTCGTAAGCCCGATTTTCTCGGCCAACTGCGGCTGTGACAGACCGTCTCGCTTTCTCAGTTCTTTTATTCGTGATGCAAATGTTGCCATTTGCCACCTCAAAAATGTAGCATTAAAAGTATCTGTAATATCTTAACAACGCTGTCCAAGTGTGGTATTATGCTGGTGTGCTATTCAGGGTAGCACGCATGCTCAAAATCGTCTTTTGAATCAGGAGGTACTACATGGTATAATTGCCAATGATACTTTTGCCTGTTTCAGCTTATTACTTGATACAGAGTCTGTGCGACCTACGCGATATGTGCCAAGGACTTCCTCCATCCCGTAGCAGCAGTCAGTCTTTTTCAATATATTCAGCCACAAGGCGAAGTCGTTTCTCTTTTTTATCTGTGGCACCTCAAACTTACCGAGTACCTCTTGATCGTACATAACAGATAGATTACCGATTGGATTGGAAAGCCGAATCATCTTTTTGTAGTCCGTTTTCTTCGGAGGAATGAATACCGTGTGCAGGTCGTTTCCTTCCTCGTCCATCCATCCGTAACCCGTTGCACTAAACTTCGCACCGTTCTTCTCCATAAAAGCGATCTGCTTTTCCAGCTTGTCCGGCATCCATAAATCATCGCTGTCCAGAAATGCAATATACTTGCCCGTTGCCCGCTTCATAGCCTCCGTCCGGGCAACCGCTGGTCCTCCATTCTGCGGAAGAACGTAGTAGTGGATATTAGTATACTTCTCTAGATACGGCTTCAGCACCTCAGCAGTATTGTCTGTGCTGCAATCATCTACGATCCGTATTTCCCAGTCCGTAACAGTCTGAGCAATCACAGAATCAAGTGATTGCAAGATGTACTTGCCGCAGTTGTAAGTCGGCATAATCACACTAACTAACATCTTCTCTTCCTCCCACCACATCAAAACAGCCCAGACTCATCTCAAAGAGTCTGAGCCGTTTTTATGCTCTTATGCCATTATTTCTACCTCGCGCCTTTATGTGTAAACACCACATTAAACGTCAAAAAGAAGATCTTCACATCCAACCAAATCGAGCGGTTTTTTATGTATTCCACGTCGTAGATGATCTTCTCCTCCGGCTTGAGGTCGTAGCCGCCCATGACCTGCGCCAGACCTGTTATTCCCGGCTTCACGCAAAGACGCTGGCGGAAACCGTGTACATACGTCTCAAACTCTTCATAGAACACCTCACGCTCCGGGCGCGGTCCAACAAGGGACATCTCCCCCGTCAGCGTCAGCCAGAACTGCGGCACTTCGTCCAACCGTGTCTTGCGCAGTCTTCTGCCAAATCGCGTTATCCGCGGATCGTCGTCGCCCATTGACCACTGCGCACCGTTTTGCTCCGCGTCCACATACATCGTGCGGAACTTTATAATGTTTATGTGTTTGCCGTTCAGTCCCAGCCTGTCCTGAACGTAGAAAGCAGGTCCGGGCGAATCAAGACACACAATGACCGCGATTATTATCATCGGGATAATCAGCAGCACCAACGCCGCAAGCGATGCCACAATGTCAAAAACTCGCTTTATCACGCTGTACACGGGCTTTGCCGGTATATCGCCCAGCTCCTCCACGTAGTACTCGCCGGCCTTCTCATACGGCAAGATCAGTCCGTCGGCAGTCCTGTGTTCTGTTTTTAAGGTATGTTCTAAGGTTGCTGTTTCCATGCTAATACATCAACTCTTATTCTTACTAAAGTACAGAGTCACCTGTCGCCCTCGTACACGGACTTGTAGAGCTTCTCGTTCACCGTGTCGTAGTCGGGTAGGACGTAGTAGTTGCCGTCGTTGGAGGACGCGTAGTCCTCATCATGCGGGATGCGGTCGCTCACGCGGGCATACCCCATGAGCATCTCGGAATTCATCGCAAGCGTCATCAGCTCGCTGTCCGTCATGTCCGTCTCTATGTTCGGCAGAAAACCGTTGGCAAACGTCAGAAGCTCGCCTCCGCTCATGCCCCTTGACCTTGTCGAACACCTGCGCCACGACCTTCCGCGCGCGCTCCGTCCTGCCGCGGTCGTCCCCGCTGCTCGACGGGCGTATGCGCATATACGCCGCCGTCTGCACCCCGTTGAGATGCAGCAGTCCAACCTCGTCCGCGCTTATCGCGTTCGAACCCTGCTCTGCGCCCGCAAGCTTTTCTATGTTCGCTATCTTCCCGGACATCGCCTTTATCTCGTCCGCCGTCAGCTCTATGTCCACCCCCGCCGAGTGCATCTATGATGTCTACAACATTGAGGTAGTTGACAAGAATATAGTTATCCACCGGGATATTGAAGTTCAGCTCGAATACCTCACGCAGCAGCGGTACGCCGCCCTTGTGGTAAGTCGACGTAATCTTCATGCCGTAGTCATTCGGCACCTCGACCCGCGTGTCACGCAGCACCGAAGTCATGATCAGCTCCTGCGTATTTTGTTTATCGTCAGCAGCATGATCCCATCTGCGTTGCCAAGCTCGTCCATACCGGCAAGGTTGTCGTTGTCCACCCCGATAAGCAGTATGTTCGTCACATCCCGCAGATCGTAGTCGCTGCCGACCTTTCACGCAGCTCCTGCCGCACCTCGCGGCTGACCGTGGAGGTCGGTTCCACGCTCGCGGCCTGTCCGGCTGTCTCAACTGTCTCTGCCGTTGTCTGCCGCTGCGCCGTCACTATACCCACTGTGACCGCCGACGCGAGCAGCACCACCAGAATGATCACTATCACTTTTTTATTTTTCATTACTCTCCCTCACATTCCAAGGAAGTAATATATCCTCTTGTTGAAATCCGAAAACGGCTTGAGCACTCCTGCCTTCCGTATCGCCGCCGCTGCCGCGCCAAGGTTCGGCGCGCGGCTCGTCATGTTGTGGCAGTCCGAGCCCATAAAGTGTATCCGTCCCTCAGAGAGGTATTTCAGCGCCATCGGGCGCGAGTCCTCATGGATGAAGAAGCTCGCGTTCACTTGTATCAGCACACGCCGCCCCTTCACACGCTCAAAGAGCGTGTCGTCGTCAAGCATACGCATATACCGGTCAATGTGCGCGATGACAGGGACACAGGAGAGGTTCTTTCCCGCCTGCTCTATCTCGTCGAGCATCGTGTCCGACCAGTGCATCATCGGCGGCTCCACGAGCAGACAATTCGTGCTGCCCAGCGTCAGCTTTTTCAGCTCCTCCGCGCCGCTCATCCCCGGGAAGAACAGCACCTCTGCACCGAGATATATATCCGGGTACACCTGTACGGACTTCTCCATCTCCGCGCACAGCTCCTCATACGCCGCCGCGCGGCGTGCAAGAAACCGCTGCGGATCCTCCTGATCCGCATAGAAGTGCGAGGTCGCAAAGAGCACGTTCACGCCCTGCTTTACGCTCTCGCGCAGCATGCGCAGGCTCGTCTCCACATTCTCCGCGCCGTCGTCCATGCCCGGTAATACGTGCGAGTGAAAATCTACCATGCTGTATTATGTATAGGTGCTGTACTGGTACTTCTTCCCTGCGCCTTCGAGCGCGCCATTGACCACAAAGCCCAATATGTTCACATGCGCAAATTTCATCTGGTCAACACAGTCGCGCAAAACACTGCGCGGGCAGTTGTTCTCGCGCATGACGACGATCATTCCGTCCGTCTGCTTTGCGAGCGTCACCGCGTCAATGACCGCACCCACGGGCGGCAGGTCGATGATGAGATAGTCATACGCCGAGCTGAGCGCCGAAAGCAGCCGCTCCATACGGCGGGAATTCAAAAGCTCCGACGGGTTCTGCGGTATATCCCCGCCGGGGATAATATCGAACGTCGCCTCGCTCGTGCTGCTGTAGTATTTCTGTATCGCCGAAGAAATCGCATTCGTGTCGCCGAGGAGGTTGCTCAGCCCCGGGGACAGCTTCATGCCGAGTTTTATATTGAGCGATGGGCGGCGCATATCCGCGTCCACCAGCAGCACGCGCTTGCCAAGCTCCGACAGGGAGTAGGCGAGGTTGAGCGACACTGTGCTTTTGCCCTCGCTGGGCTGGGCGCTCGTCACGCCGATGACACGGCAGACCGCGTCCCCCTCGTCAAAGGACATCATCACATTCGTCCTCAGGCGTTTGAACGCCTCCTTTGCCGCAAAGCTCAGATTCTCGCATACCTGCTCGCGGCTTCTCTGCGGCTTGTTCGTGCTGGGCGCTTTCTTTTCATCCATGGCTCACTTGTCCTCCTTCCCGCCGTAATACGAGGAGTAGTAATACCCCTTCTTGTTGCTCAGGCGCATATCCGGGATGAGCGCCAGCACCGGGATGTCCGGGTACAGCGCCTTGAGGTCATCCGCCGACGTAATAACGTCGTTGGTCTGCTCATTGACGATGTACTTCACAGTCACGACCGCCGCACTGAGGAAAAGCCCCAGCAGTACGCCGAGCGCGGTATTCTTCACAAAGCTGGGCGAGGCGCGGTGCGCCGGAACGATGGCGTAGTCCACGATACGCACGGAGCTGCCGTCCACGATCTCCGCTATTCTGTCGGGCAGGAGCTTTGCTATCGTGTTGGCTATAAGCTCCGCCTCCACCGGGCTCTCACTCTCGACCGTGACATTGAACGCCGCCGTCCCCGTCACCGCCTCCGTCGTGATCATGTCCGAAAGCTCCTCGTAGTCATACGGCAGGTTTGCCGCCGCGATGACATCCTCCAGCGTGGTTCTGGATTCGAGAATGAATATGTATGTCGCCACAAGGGAATTTGACGCCGTCAGTTCGGACGAGGATATGGAAAAGCTCGTCGAACCGAAGGAGAAGGAGCTGTTGTTGACGTACATCGCCGCCGTCGCCTCGTACTTCGGCTTTATGAGAAACGCCGTCACGGCGAAAGTCGCTGCGCCCGCGATCAGTGCCGTGAGCACCAGCACAAGCGCCTTGCTCCACAGCACCTTGAACAGTGCCAAAAGGTCTATTTCTATCTCGTCGTTTTCTTTTCTTACTGCCATTTACCGTTCCTCACTTCAAGCTGTTCTCTATAACGCGGTTGAGATAATCCGGGTCGTCCTTGAGAAGAAGTCTTGTCGTCTCCTTTATGTACAGCTCGCTCACGACCTCGTTGAAGTAGCCAAGGCTGTCCATCCTGTCATACACGAGCTTACCGATAAGCTGATATGCCTTGCCGTTCAGTTCGGCATTGCCGGACGCGCTGCGGAAGCTGGTCGGCACGATGCCGTACCTGATGTCCTCCTCGTCCTGCTTTGTCGGGGTCATCTCTGCATCTGTCAAACCGTCCTCGCACAGATACTTGCGCACGTTTATGTAATGATTGCCGAACGCCTGCATCATCGCGGTGTCCACAGTGTCAAGGTTCAACGTTGCGCCGTAGTTCCAGTACCCGCCCGCGGAGCACAGTCCCAGCACGATGTATCGGTCGCTGTTCTGCGTCTGCCGCGCGACGAGCGCCTTCGTCTGCGCCACAAGGTCATTCACGTCGTTATACCCGCCGAAGGTGCCGATACAGACGACGTGGATATAATCTTTGTACATATCCGTGGCGGCAGTCGTGATGATCGTCCCCGCCGGAACATATGCCTCGTTCCCCGCCTCCACGCGGGTGAAGTAATACCTGCTGTTAGTATAGCCGTAGGTCGTCTCCGAGCTGAGCGAGAGCACGCCCTCTATACCGTTTATGGTGACGTTGTTCACGCCGACGCTCCCGCCTGTGAGCGGGGCGACACTCCTGCCGTTCTGGCTGGCGAGTGTAATCTCCACCGGCTCTGTCCCCGCGGGGATCATGCGAGATCCGCCGCCGTGACATACGGCACTACGCCGCTGCGTCCGAGGACTGTGTTCGTGTCCTCCTGTCCGCCGCCCATGTTCACCACCGGGATGCTGACCTTGTAGTCGTCCCATTTCAGCCGCGCGTAGTCCTCCGCGTTCTCTACGGAGCTGCGGAAGTCATAGATATCGCAGATATATGCGTCGATATATTTCTGAAGGACATAGGGGTACGACACATTGCCGGACGAGCCGGCAGTTATGCTATCGCCCCAGCAGACTACGCCCGGCAGATACTCCGCCACGGTCTGCATATCCTTTTCGTATTCCGCGTTTATCGCGTCAACACCTTCCTGCCGTGCCGCCGTCTGCTGCTCCTGCTGCTGTGAATACACTTCGATGAGCTGTGCGTCCTGCTCTTCGGTCTTCTTATGCACCGAGAGCATCGCTATCGCCAGCCCTGCGAGGATAACGACGATGAGCACTGCAAGGATGATGTTTCGTATCGTATTCTTTCTGTAATTGTCTTCCCACATGTTTTGCTGTTCTCCGTTTTTTGCTACACTATTATTGTTCTTCCTTTGCCCAACGCACGAAGCTGGACTGGCTTACGCCCAGTTCCTTTGCAGCGGTACGGCTGGACAGAAGCCCGCTTTTCCATTGCTCTTTCACCTTTTCAAAGTCCTTTGGGCGTTTCCGCCGTGGTCTGCCGAACTTTACGCCGCGTGCCTTTGCCGCCGCGATACCGTCCGCCTGCCTCCGGCGCTGGAATGTATGTGTATTGCAGCTGACATACTCCAGCAGCGCCGCGATAGTGTCCTCCACCGGGGTATCGTTTTCCCGGCGTGTGTCCACCTCCGGCAGTGCCGCCGCAACGACTGCCGCGCCGCACTCCTTTGTGATGCGCCGCCACTCCGCCGCAATATCCTCCAGCGTGTCGCCCAGATGATCCAGCCGTTCTATGACGAGCGTGTCGCCTCTGGTCAGCGCCGCACGCAGCTTCTCATACTCTGTCCGCTCATCCGACGCGCCGTAGACGTCTATATACGTCCGCTCCTTCGGCACCGCATATTCTCTTGCGATCTCCGCGCAGTGATCCTGCTCCTCGGCAGTATCCACGCAGAAATATGCGTACATCCGTCCGCACTGCGTCCTATTGCCGCCCTCATGTTCCTTCATTCTTCACTTCACTCACTATTCTTTTTTCTTCGTTAACTTCTTTGGGCTTTTCCGCGGCTTTTTGAACAAAATACTTGATTTCGTCGACGGGTTAAAATTGCCGGGTTTTCCCGGCACCGACAAAATACTTGATTTCGTCTGCAATATCGAGTTGAATTGCAAACCCAAACAAAAACACTAATACAGAGTACAATTTAGAATAGCATAAAACGGGAAATATTGCAATACTTTCACCAAAATTTTTGAAATAAAATAACTAAGATATAATGGAAAGAGGCTCGCTCTGTAATATTTTGAGCGAGCCAAGACTCTATGTAAATTAAAACAGATTTTTTAGGGAAGTCCTTGAACGGGCTTCCTTTTTTACTGCTTTTACTAGGACGAAATCAAGTATTTTGTCCTGTTATGATACCAGTCCGAGCAGTTCCATCTGCTCGGCATTTTCATTGCTCGTGGTGACAAGATAGATGCGCGTCGTCTCTATGCTGCTGTGTCCGAGGATGTTGGCAAGCTTGACGATGTCATGGCTGACCATGTAGAACCGGCACGCGAACAGATGCCGCAGATTGTGCGGGAACACCTTGCTGCTCTCGACCCTAGCCGCACCACACAGCGCTTTCATCGCGGCCCATATCTGCCGCCGGTTCATCCCACGCCCGTTTCTGGTGAGGAATATCTCGCCGGAGGCGATCTTCCTTTTCCTGCGTATTTCAAAAGCTTTTTGCGGAGCTTACCGGGGATGATGATCGTGCGTATCTTCCCCTTGAGGGATATTTCCGCCACGCCCTGCCGCGCCGCTTCCACAGTTATATACCGCACCTCGCTCACGCGCACCCCGGTGGCGCATATAGTCTCCAGCAGCAACGCGATGCGCGCGTCGCCGTGCGCTTCCGCCGCGCTCACAAGGCGCATGTACTCCTCACGTGTCAGTGCCTTCGACTCCGCGCGGAACATCCGCCGCTGTATCTTGAGAAACTTCACGTGGCAGTCGCCGCGCCCGATGAACGTGAAAAAGCCGTTGAGCGCGGAGAGCATGGAATTGATGGTGACGGGTGCGTAGCCCTTCGCGCTCAGCTGTTCCTTCCACTCGACGGCAGTTTCCTTCGTCAGCTCCCGTGCGCCCAGCCACTGCGCGAACGTGCGCACATCGCGCAGGTATTTTTCTATCGTCCCCCGGCTGTGCTCATCTTCACGCAGATGCGCGGCATATGCGGCAAGCTGTACAGTTATAACGGTTGTGGTTGCTGCAATCTTAGCTTTAGTCGCAACAGTATTCTCGTTCATTTTCTTTTTCCTCCTGCGTTTGCGCCAAATAGTGTACATTTTGTTGGCGTATACTGTTACAATACTGTCTATGAGTACGGTTTGTCAAATACGGAAACTGATAATCAATGGCTGTTTTCTTTTCTCTGTACTAAATCTTAGAGTATTCCCTTCAAGGTGGTCCACTGTGAACCGGGGCTGGGTGCAGTACATAGGCACAGTTGCCCCTTGGCGGAAACTCGAAGTTTAATCATCAACTATCACATACAAATTAGAAGAACGGCTGCCGCTTTCTCTGTATCGCGGCAACCGTCGTATATATCCGTGCTTCTCCAAATCATGCAGTGCTCTTTTTACTGTGGAGCGGGAGCAGTTGAGCTCTGCGGCGATAGTGTTGATCCCCGGCCAGCACTTGCGCTCTTTGTCTGACCGGTCACGCAAGATACATGTACACCGTCTTTGCCCGAACAGGCAGACTGTTGTCAGAGTATATCGTAGAGAAGTAGCTCATGAGTAGTCCTCCTTGTTTGGGACATGAAGTATCTCGGACTTGTTCGAGACAGCTTGCTCCTGCGCTGGAGCTTCACGCCGCACGCAGCTGCGAGGACGCTCTAATAACTCTTTCGGCGGATACTTCTTCAGTATGCTCCGTATCAGCTCGTCGCGGTCGGCGTATGCGATCTTGCGGTTGACACGCTCTTCTATTTGGTATGGCTCATCAAATGTTATGCCCCAATCGAGGAACAGCCTCAGCTTTGTCTGCATCGGATGCTTGCCGGTTTTCATTACGACGAATGTGCCTTTGGGTATTGCTTTCAGCTCGTCCGCCGTCATGAGCGGGCGTTCCATCATTTGCAGGCTCTCGCTCGGATTATCCTTGCTTCGGCTGACTGAACCAGAGAGAACCGTCCTGCTGCCGAGAGATTTTGAAAGGACTTCCGCCGTCTGTGAGTTTGGCGCAAAGCCGCCGAAAATCGTATCCTGCACGTTATCTACAATGATCTCCGCCCCTCTTTGCTGTAGTTCTTCTCAAGCTGTGCGAGAGCCTGGATTATTGGCACAAGCGTAAGTCGGCGCGAGCGTCCGGCGCTGAACAGCGGGAGAATATCAAAGGCAGGCATAGTGCCTAGCTCATCGCAGAAAAACACAACACGGTTTTGCAGCTTACCGCCGTGTTCGTCTGCGACAGAGAACAGCTCGTGTGAAAGGTTTTGAATCATCAGCCCCGCCATGAAGTTCTTGGTCTGATCTTCTTCCGGAAGTATAAGGAAGATAGCAGACTTCTTTGATGCAAAGCTCTCAGCGTCCATGCTGCTGTCAAAACAGAGACTCTGTTCAAGCTCCGAGTCCAGAAAAGCGTTCAGCCGCGACAGCACCGTGGACATGACCGACGCCATAGCCTGTTCGGATGAATTCAGTGCAGCCCCGGCAAACCACTTCGCTTTATGCTCGATGGCAGTCTGCCCATCAGCATCTGAAACTGTGTTTTCCCTTTTACACCTGACGGTTCGAGCAGCTCCTGCACGAGCTTGAACACCGAGACTATATGCCTCTTCTCCGGTTCACCAGCATTCGGCGGGAGAAACTCGGATAACAGCAGAATTACAGAGCACAGCAAACCCTCTGCCGCTTCGTAAAAAGTACGCGTTCTGTCCGCGATTTGAATCGTCACCGCTGGGGTTCACGATGGTCTTGGCAATGATCTTCGCGTACTTTTCAGCTTTGGCTTTTGCCGCGATATTCGATTCGTCTGCTAACGCCATATCCATATACCTGTTTATGAGCGTAAGCAGGTTACTCCCATCAGAGCGCGTGGGATTGCGCAGGTCGATGACAGATACATCGTAGCCGTAGTATCTATTGGCTATCGTCGCATAGTTACGCGCAAGGTCGCCCTTAGTGTCACTGGCAAAAAGTTCATCCGCTGGCGCAGGCGTATTCGAGATTTGGGTACAGAAAGTATGCCGTTTTACCGACGCCGGATGCACCGATCATAAGGCAATGTACATCGTCGCTGTCTACCAGCGCCGCAACTTTACCTTTCTTTCCTCTGTTGCCGAGTACAAGTCCCTGTTCCGTTGGCAGGTTCTTACCATCGCGCCAAGAAGATACGTCAAACGGGACGAGGGCAAAGGTTTTACGTATCTCATTCTCTGTTGCCCAGCGAGCCGTGCCGTGCTGGCCGTCGCCGACGGTCTTGGACTTGATGTTGCCGAGAGTGTAGTTGCTCGAAAGCATAGCAAGCCCGCCGATTACGGCAAAGCCTAATCCCGCAACTATAAGGAGAGTCCAGAGGTTTGAGTCCATTCCTGCTCCTCCCTTCGCAGATCGTCGTTCCAGTCCTTTAGCGTAGGAACGACGATCTCAACGTATATCCCTCGTTCAGATAATTCAGCCTCCATGCGCTGTGCGGCTTTCTGTCCGGCAGAGTCATTGTCCAAGCAGAGGTACACGCTGTCGATGTCCTGACGTCGGAGCTGCTCCAGCACAGGCTGGATACTTGTGCCGCAGCATGCGACGTAGCTGTGGGCTTGCCATTCAGAGAGGTAAAGCGAAATGTAGGATAACAAATCTATGGGAGCCTCAAAGACATAGAGGCTCCCATCTGTACCTGTGTAATTGAAACTGTGCTTCGGGTCACTGCCCTCAACGTTCTGGCGGAACGATTTGCCCTCACTGTTAGTGCTGCGCTTGTGAGCATGGCAAGGTACGCCATCAGAATCCAAGCCGACAAATACGGCGTTGTGGTACTTCGCATCTTCATAGATGAGATGCGCTTTTGCAAAGGCTGAAACCACATCGCGGTCTATGCCACGCGTCTTGCAGAGGTAGGCAAACACACGGTGCATATTCTTGCTGGCTGGCGGCAGAGCAAATGACTTTACTTCAACTTGCTTTTCCGAATGCGTAGGATAAGCAACACCCAGTTCGTCACCGAGCAATGTGGACACGGCATCGGCATAGCCGATGCCGTAATACCGCTGGACAAAGCTGACGGCAGTACCGCCTTTTTCCTCGGCATGATCGTACCACTCATTGCCGCGGACGGTCACGCTGTGGTCGCTGGCAAGGCGTTTATCCCTACCGGATGAAATAAGCCCTTCTCCACGGCTGCGGAGAAAGGCTTCAAGGTCAACAGAGGCAGCTTTCTGCTTCTGTTCGTCTGTAAAATGTATGTAGGTTAAGTCAATCACCTCTTCAAGATATTATATGTCCTCGCCCCAGAGATACTTCTGCCGCAGGTATTCAGCATGCTCAGGTGTTATTGCGCCGTCGTCTATCTGCGCAATGTTGATGCTGCCGTACAGCTCACCCCATAGGCAGTCCATGAGCGTCGAGCCATTTTCCAGCCCATCCTTGAATGCGTCGAGATCATGCTGGAGATACACCGGCAGGCCATGTTCATATAAGCGTTCACGCTCTTCTATGCTTAACTCTTTGTATGGCGGCAGTTGCCGAGCTTTCATTTTTATCACCCTTTCGAGCAACACATTATACCCAAACGCACTGAAATAGCAACTGAAACTAATACGCAGGCTTCGGATAATTTGCAGGATCCTCGTGATCGTCCTCGCGATGACCAAGTGCAATTTTCCACGCCTGCAATTCCTTGCGGCGCTTTTTGTCAAGCTGCAAGCCACGGTAACCGGTAGAGCCGACGTTATCCCGAAAGATATTTCCCATATGGTGCAGCATGCGAATCATACAGGCAGAGACGGATTCAGGTGGCGGGGCACGGTGAGTCGGGGATGGCACAGAACTTTCTGCGACTACTTTCGGTTCTGGTACAGTACGTGACCATTCATCATTGCGCTCTACATTTTGGGGTTGCAATTGTTCCATCATCTGCACGACCTCTCGGATGACCATATTGCGCACTGGCTTGAACTCCTTCTGCTGAGAGAGCGGTACACGCTTCGGTTTCGCTTTCGAGTAAAAACTAAACACCTCGTCGCGCATATCCTGCCAGAGCGAATATGCCTCTGCTATGCGCTCGTCGCCCGCAAGCTCATCGACGATTGCAGCAACTATGCGCTTAGTTGCTGGTGGGAGATAGCCGTATACTTTTTGCCAGTGTAGTTTTGCAACCGCTCGGCAAGCTCAGTTATGAGCAGTTCGAGTTTCGGATTGCTGATCTCACCGTCCTGCATTTTTTGAATCAACGACTCCATGACCTCAAGGGCATTCTCTTGGAGCTGGTCTCTGTATGCAGTCTGCTGAACATAGATGTTCTTTAAGTCATCTTTGAATATCTGCCGCGTGAGCGCAGACCGCAACTCAAGTATTGCAGGCTTGGTGAGGTATCCTTCGTTCGGATCAGTCGAGAAGATGACCAGATGCACATGTACGATGCGCTCTTTTCGTGGAACGCAGCGTACCACTTTAAGTGCGACGGCAGTATCTTATACGCTTTCGCTATCTGATCCAGCTCAGAGCAGATGAGTGAACGCCAGCTCTCGGCTGAGTCATAGCCGAGACGCTCAGCATCTGAACGCTGTATTGCAATGACCGGTGTCCAGACGTTGCCCAGATGGTGAGCCACTTCGTCAACTGCATTTTGCAGCACAGGCACTTTGCCGTCCGCATTCCACAGTCCGTGCTCTCCAAGCTTCTTCACGCCGGGACGGTTTGCAACATAGTCAACGTAGTTCTCGCGCTTGTCCAGCAGATAATCGTAGTTCTCCTGAACCTGAGAGATGAACTCCGCGGCATTCTTCTGCGAACGCTCTGCTTTTGTAATCTTCATACTCCGGCATCTCACGAGTATCTGGAAATGTTTTTAGCAGCCGGGATATGAAATCCTGCTGCTGTTTTGTAACGGGTAAGTCGCTGGCAGTATCTTTGAGCAGTTCAACACCTTCGCGTGTTGAAATATACTTTGTGAGGTTTGCAAGCTTTGCAGATTGCTTTCCGCCCTTGAGATACGGCGAAGAGAAAAACACACCAGCCATCAGTCATCAGAGTTGCCGCGCTGAATATCCAGAGCGGTATCGAAAGAAATGTTTCCGTATGTGCGCTTGACCTCATCTGCGGAGTAACCCCGCAGAGCACGAAGGTCAGAGACGTCATCTTTGAAGTGTGCCGCGACTATGTGCATCATCATGTTGAGCTCGACGCTCCATTTGAACATGAGCTTCGAGATCCTGTTTGTGTTCTCTGCCAGCATCCCACGAATGTTTTGTGAGACAGATTCGCAGACGTATGAGCTGACGTCGTCTGTTGCGAGGTAGCCCATATAAAATCTGAGAGCCTTGCTGATGAACTCACTTCTGTTTTTACAGTTGGCGGTCTCAAGCCAGCCGTCCATGCGAGATAACAACTCCGGTCTTGAGCCAGGCTACTATGCGTTTTACGTTTTCTGTGCTTATTTTTATCATCCCCTCCCGTGAACGCAAAGAACCGCCGAATCCTGAAACAAGGGCGCTTCGCGGCTCTGCGTTCACCTAAATTTTTTGAGTTAGTTGAAAAATGTGTACCTTGCCCGAAAGCCGAAAAGACCCGCGTTGCGGGGCTTTGTGGGAGGGGCGCCCTTGGGTGTACCTTCCTTTATCATAGTGCCATTTTCGAACGGGCGCACCCGGACGAAAATGCCGCGAAAACGCCCCAAACGCCGCGCGTTCTCCTGCCGGGGTATCCACGCTCCACCCGTCTCCGTAAAAGCGCACACAGCGCCTCACGTGGGCAAACACGGGCTACAGCTCCGGCGTGAGACATTCGGTTTGCATCGCGACTCACAATATTCGTCAAGTGTCGTGCCATCACACTCCTGACAGTACTCGTCCATCTTTTCGAGAACTATTTCTTTCTCAGCCTCAGATAATTTGTACACCGCTGCCTCGTTAGCGCCGACGCCGCGGCAGATCATAATGTCAAGAGTGTCGTCGACCTGCCGCGTAGGACATTGTAGTTTGCGTAGACATTGAGATAATCTTCCGGGGCGATCCCGCCAAGCGAACCGAAAACACTTCTGGCATCACAGTGCAGCTCCATGTAGAAATTCAGTTCGTCGTCACACTCCAAAATCTCATCGACGAAATTAAAATCGTCCTCGGCCAGACTGTGGTGCGGCTCGGTCTCAATGACGGCTATCGGAATCACATCATAGTTGCCGTTGTCGCCGAGCGTAGACATGATCTCGCGCTGCTTGGTTTCGTTCAGGTCGTCCCAAAATATTTCGATGCTAATGATTCTTCACCTCCATCCATAGTGACCGGCGCAGTGTTAATTGCAGGTGCAATTTCCACCGGCGCTTCAACTTTCTTCGGCACTGCCTGTTTCGCTGTGCGCTTCGGCTTTACCGGAACAACTGCATCGTCCTCGTCAATGTACTCACGCACAGCGGCCGGGACGTGCTTTTCGTAAAGATGCAGCAGCGCCGCCGCGAGCTCCTCCCGGCCGTCAGATCTTTCTTCTTGAGATACTTGTTCAGTGCCCGCAGCTTCTCATCATCGAAGCTGACGGATATATTTATCTGTTTCATCTTGTTCCTCCTCAGTCGTAAGAAATATACGGTACCTGAAGCCAGTGCGTCCAGCCGCGGCCTTCGAGCTGCGTTCTTGACCCACCATACTTCTGCCCATCGCCTCGGATCACCTCGCCGTTGCCTATGTATATGCCTATAAAGTGTCCGTCGTGCCAGACTGCGAGTCCGCATACCGTTCGTGCCCGTAGCGCAGCTCCAGCGTCTCCGCATCGAGCCAGCCGTAGCCCTTGATGAGTCCGACACAGCGGTCGGCGGTTCTGCTGCCGACCCAGTTTTGCCTGAATGAAGTCCGCATAGCTGCCGACTCCCTCCGGGTACTGCTGGATTGACGCGAACAGCCCTCGGTCATGATCTGACCATAGGTTCCCCAGACATAACCCCAGCCTGATTGCCAAGCGTTAATGGCGTAGGCTGCAAGGTCGTGAGCGTTTTCGTCGATGGATCAGAGAATGTACTGAGGTCTATCTCAACACTCCTTTGACCTCCGCCCTCATAAGTGCCGGTGTAATTCTCAACGCCCATCGGCCCTGCGATCATGGCATAAATGTGTTTGATGTTATCTTTATCCTCGTCCATTATCTCTCTGCCAAGCTCAGCGGAGAGATTTGTGTAAGCGTCGCTTAGCGACAGCGGGTGATTGCAGTGTACGTCTCTGTCTCGGTGACAGTCTCGCCGTTTTCATCCTCGCTCTCGACCTCGCGTGTCAGCTCCTGCTCGGAATAGAAGCAATCAACAAATTTTCCTGCTGCACGTCGTGTCGGTACGTCCTCACCGAAGCACAGAGCGAAGAAAACAGCCTTGACCATTGTCGGGTCAAGGCTTCCGGTGCTGTCCTCGCTTGAGTTCGCGGCGGCTATCGCCGAATCCAGAAGAGAAAAGCCTCCCGCATCTCGGAGACGTGGAGCGAAATTCTGACGGTACTTTCTCCGTGTAGTTCGGACCGTAGAAGCAAGCTTTCACAGTAGTATTGTTATGCCCGCGCCGCCGCTTGCGAGGGAGCAGAGCACTGCGGTTATGAGGATGAGCGGAGATAACACCGCCGCGAGCACCCACGCTATCGTTTTTCTGCCTTTGTCGCTGCCGCCAATAGTGAGCGCGAGTTTTGCAAGTACGGTATTCATTATCTGCCACCCGCCATGCCGAACAGAGCTTCCTTATGCGGAGGGGCATGTACTTCGAGCAGATACCGCTCGTTGCCGCACTTGTATAGACACACGCCTCGCTGCGGATAGCGGATGAGGTCATACTCGGATTCCTCAAGCTGCAGCATGTCCATATACGAACGCTTGTCTATTGACCCTGCATTGAAAAGAAACTGATGCGGAGGAATGGAGAACAACGGCTTTGTCATTTCACGGACATTGGGCTGGTCGAAGTCGTCGAGGTTCTGTGAGGCGAGGATCATAGCGGACTCCTTCTTACGCACGCGCTTGAGGCAGTTGCGGATGTACTCTATTGCCGTAGGATTATTGAGCCATATATACAGCTCGTCGAGCGTGGCGACGGTGTTGCCCTCGGTCAGAAGCCTATCGGACATATAGCTGAGAATGTTGAAAAGCATGGCGTTCTGAATGTTTTTCCCCGCCATCAAGAGACTCTTTACCCCGAACACGAGAAAGCGCGATGAGGTTATATTCGTATGCCCACTGAAAAACTGTGAATCTGCACCTTTGCATATGGAGTTCAGACCAAGCAGCACTTCCTGCAGGAGCTGGGGAGTATAGAGATTATGCGCTGCCTCATCGTAGTTTTTGTACTCCTCTTCAATAAGACCATACAGGTCAGAGAGCACCGGATAATTCTCCGGCTTGAGCTGAGAGAAATTTGTGTAGTCTGAAATATGAAACTTGGAATACAGCTTCGAGAGCAGTATCTCTATCGTGTCTATCTGCGGATCGGTGAAGTCCTTATACGCACGGAAGAAATCCCGAAGGAAAGACAAGTGCTGAGACAGCACGGTTTTCTTTTGAATGTCTCCGGTGTCGACGGATCGTCCTCATCCTCGCCGGTGCTCCAGCACTTTGGTTCAAGCACGTTGATGATGTACTGCCCGCCCATGAGGTCAATGAAGCAGCCGTCAAGCGCGGCACACAGTTCACCCTGCTCGTGCTCAACGTCCAGCGAGATAATGTTTTTCCCCGCCTCGCGGCAGTTTACCATCAGGAGCTTCATAAGATAGGACTTGCCCTGACCGGAGTTGCCGAGTATGAGAACATTTGCCGAGGTCTTGTCCTCATCGCGCTGGTCGAAGTCCGTGAGGATGTTGCTGCCGTATCTGTCCTTGCCGATGTAGAAGCCGTGCGCATCAGTCTTGCCGGAATAATTATATATGTATAAGTTTGCAACGCTCGACGCCGGGAGCACACGCTCGAACTGTGTGCCGAAGATATTGTGTCCCTGCGGGCAGGTGGAGAGATAACCCTTCTGCTGGCGCAGTCGAAGTCTATCCACATTGAGCTTTGATCTCAGCAGCTCAGATATGACCTCAGACTGCAAACGCCAAGTTCCTGCATCGTCGGGGCGCACAGCTCAATGAACACAGCGCAGTGGATGAGCGGCTCACGCCTTTTTCTCATGGTGTTGACCATTTCAAACACATCCTGCAGGTTGCCCTCGGCAGTGATCATCTGCTTGGTGTCATTGGTGTTGGCACGGCTGAGTCTGTTCTTGTTGGTGGCATTCTGGATGATGCGGTTCTCCTCCATAGCATCGACTATGCGCGTGTATATGCGAATATTTACGCCGCACTTCTCACCGAGGTGACGCAGTATAGCCTGATCCTCAGTCGCGGCCGGATACTCCTTCAGTGCCCAAACACAGCAGTAGAGGTTATCTCGGATATACACGTCGGGGTTGAACTTCATAACTCCGGCGCGATCATATCTAAGAACGTTTTGCGCGGCGGCGCAGATTTCACAGGCTGCTTGCGCGCGGCGCTTTTCTTTCTCTCTGTTTTCACAGGCGCAGATTTCTGCTTCAGATGTTTTCCCATATAGTTTTCCTCCTTATTTCCACTGCTGGCCGTCATAGTCCGGGTATGGGTCAACGCTGATGCTCTGCCCGTAGTACACAGCCAGCAGCTTTTCAGCTCCTGCCGGTCGGCGCGGTGGACGGTGAAGCCCTGCTCGTGTATGTATTTCTCGACATTGCCGAGATGGGAATAGATATCTCCCTTGACCTCGCTGCGGATGCGCAGGACGATGTAGAACTGACGGGACGACGCCGTCATGACCTGTATGCGGTCAAGGTGCTCTATGTCCTGCTCCAGCAGACGCCTCACAACAGGGCAACTCTCTTTCTCAAGCCGGTCGCGGTAAAAGCGCTTGTTGTATTCAAAAGACTGCATCGAGTTCGTGGCGATCATCTCAATGCCGTCGTAGCCCTTGATGATGTTGAGCAGAGCATTGGTCCTTGCGTCAATGCTGTCGGCGGGGAGCACGCTCAGGTTGGTAGGCGCAACGGAAAAAGAAAACGAGCTCGCCCTGCTTCGTAGATATGCCGTAGTCGGTTATAGCTTCAATGCCGAGCAGTTCCTGTGTGGACTCTTTCTTTTGAAGATCATGTGGGGTCCCTCCATTCAAAGTATTGCTGGCGGCGCGTGAAAAAAGTACGCCGCGGCATAGCGAATAAAATCCAGTATGCTGGTGTTGTCAAAGCGGATGCTGAGAAAACCATAGGCGACGACGAGAGCCAGCGGCAGCAGCGCACCCGTGCGCACGAGCGAAAATATGCCTATAAGAAAACTGATGCCGATGATGGCAAGGTCTTTGAGTTCCCCAGCCATAGTGTCGCCTTGGCTGCGAGATTGTCGGGTAGATGTACATTGAAAACCCTCCTATGAAATGTTTAAGCCGCCGTGGTCTCCCGACGGCTTTGATGATGTATGCTTTTTTTATTCTGCCTCTTCCGCGTCCGCGGCGTCAGTGAGCGCAGTCTCTATGAGCCCATGATGAACTCTTTCTGCGTCAGCCCGTATTTGCTCAGGTGCTCCCTTGATCCTCACGAAGAGTTCCTCCGGTATCTGCAGCGCCAGTGTCCTTGTTCCGTTTGCCATAGTTTTTGCCTCCTTCAAAGTGTTCTCTGATGATCTTCTCGGCATACTCGCTCAGTGTCAGCGCCATCTGTTCCTGCTCCTCGCGCACCTTGATGTGCAGCGACTCCGGGATCATGGCACAGATGTTTTTTCTTCTTTCGTCCATGGCTTCTCCTTTCTGCTTTCGCAAGCGAAGTATACCCGAAGCTCCGGCACAAAGCTATTCATCATAAGCAATGAAGATCACCGGGCGTATCGTCAACAAGCGGCAGGTTGTTCCCGCCAGTACCGGCTCTGGCGGAGAG